>LSQX01030696.1_pt3 | contig 48507 bp, 44 predicted proteins | sample 654561 | NCBI WGS metagenome assembly LSQX01 (sample SAMN04489861, study PRJNA283612) | anaerobic digester metagenome | isolation source: 4 biogas reactors fed with cattle manure at either 37C or 55C with and... | place: Denmark: Kongens Lyngby | collected 2014
GGCACTTACTCGAACTGCCAACAGTATGCAATATTGGACAAAATTTACCAACACACTCTCGGGCCTGGAGGAGGAAGAGGCACGGAAGGCAAGCCTTGGCAGCATTGACCAGAATTGGCCCCTGTGCTATAGTTATTGCAGATTGAATGGAGGCAGCAGTAAGCTTAATTTAGGTAGATTCTAGGGGTGCTGGTTCTACCGCGTAGTTGGCGGCTGATGTGTTCAAAATAGCATTGAAGGGCTAACTGGTTCTGGTTCTAGGAGCCCAAGGGTGGTTGGAAGACAAGCCCGACAACTGGTGAAGCTCTGATGCCATTGAGCTGCCGCTGACAGAGGGAGCTGCAGGATGGGGAAGCCGGGTGGAAGAGCACAGACAAGCATGGCAGGCTGGAGTCCGGGTATACCGGTTTTGACCGCTATGATCTTGTTTGTCATTTATCAGAATCACCCTCTGTGGGCAGGATTTTGGCTGGGACTGGCAGTTGGTATCCTCAATTTCCATGCATTGGCAGCAGCTGCCGGGAAGGCGGTCTGGCTGCAGAAGGAGCAAGCCCGGCGTTACATGACCCGCAGTTACATGATCCGCTACGGGATGCGGTTTGTTATTCTAGCAATAGCATTTGTTATCTATGACATACATCCAATAACTTTGTTAGCAGGGTTGACGCTGCCGACGGTTGTGGCTGTAGTAAGGTACTTGGTGAGAACGAGGTGAAGTGAAAGTGGAGTTTGAAATCAAGACAGCTTTCTACCTGGGCGGCATCCCCGTCACTGAGACTGTTGTCAATACGTGGATCATCATGGCGGTCTTAATTGCTTTCGCATTGGCGGCAGCACGGAGATTCACCACTGCCGCTCCTGAGGACGATCTGGGGACATTTGGGCTGCTAACGGAGATGGTGGTCGATGGCATGAATAGATTCATTGGCTCCACCATGGGTGAGAAGGCAGCGGCCTTCGGACCGTACATAAGCACTTTGTTCTCTTTCCTATTGCTTGCCAACCTCAGCGGCCTCGTGGGTTTTCGGCCTCCCACAGCAGATCTCAATACTACCTTGGCCTTTGCCTCCATCAGCTTCCTGCTGATCCAGGGTACAGCACTGCGGTCCAAGGGAATCGTGGGATACTTTAAGAGCTTTTTTGAACCGATGTTTTTCCTCTTCCCTCTCAATATTGTAGGTGAGCTGGCGACACCTATCTCATTGTCCTTTCGTCTGTTCGGCAACATCCTAGGCGGCATGATCATCATGTCCCTTTTATATCAGGTGATTCCCATCTTGATCCCAGCACCTTTGCACATCTATTTCGACATTTTTTCCGGTATACTTCAGGCCTTCATTTTTACCATGTTGACCATGGTGTTTATATCATCTGCTGACTAATAAGGAGGAAGAGAAATGGACGGGATGTTACTAGCAAAAGCAATTGTATTAGGTGCATCAGCTATCGGTGCTGGTATAGCTATGATCGCTGGACTTGGGCCTGGTATTGGACAGGGAATGGCCGCAGCCTACGGTGCCCAAGCTGTTGGCCGCCAGCCTGATGCGTCGGATAAGATTACCCAGACCATGCTTTTGGGTCAGGCGGTTGCTGAAACCACGGGTATTTACTCACTGGTGATTGCTCTTATCCTGCTGTTTGCTAACCCCCTGATTCGGCTTCTCTCGTAGACTGTTCCAGTATTGAGCAAAGGGGAAGCTGTTGGGATAAGGGGTGAGCTTGGTTGATTGAGTTAAGCTGGACCTATTTTTTTCAGATCGTCAATATACTGATCCTCTATCTGGTCCTGCGGCGTTATCTGTACAAGCCGGTCAATGATTTTATTGCTAGGCGTCGGGAGCATACTGAGGGTATGTTGAAGGAAGCAAATGAATCCTATGCCAGGGCTAAAGAGCTGCAGCAACAGGCTGAAGCTCAACTAAATGAGGCGAGGCGGGAAGCCCAAGCGTTGATCGAGCAGGCCGTTGAAACAGGAAAGACAATGGCTGCCGAGATCGCTGAGCGGGCCAGAACTGAGGAAGCTGCCCGCCGGGAGCGGCTGGAGCGGGAGATGGAAGAAGCCAAGAATCGAGCTCTCCAGGAGCTGCGGCAGGAAGTGGCCAGCCTCTCCGTTAAGGTGGCTGAGAAAATCCTGGAGCAAAACCTCAGCCCCAAGGCGCATACCCAACTGATTGAGAGTGCTCTAGAGCGGATGGATGATACCTATGTCAACTAACATAGCAGCGAAGCGGTATGCCGGTGCGTTTTTTCGCTACGTTAAGGATCACGGCCAAGTTGATGAGGTCTATACTGCTCTACAGCGGCTCCAAAGAACACTTGCCGCAGAGCCCCGTCTAGTGGAGTTTTTACAGCACCCTGGCATTTCCAGAGCAGAGAAAAAAGCGTTTGTCGCTGACCACCTAGCAGCTTACACGGTGTGGGTACAGCGGCTGCTCGTTTATGTGATTAATCAGGGGCGGGCAGAACTGCTCCCTGATATCATTGAGGGTTTCATGGATAGATACAAGGATGAAAAAGGGATCGCGGAAGTTGAGCTGGTTACGGCTGCCGGCCTGGATGATGCTCTGCTGGGCAAAGTGGTCCAGTTTCTGGAGAAGAAGCTGGACAAGCAGGTTGTAGCTAGGAACATAGTTGAGCCGCAGATCATAGGTGGATTGGTGATCCGCCATGAAGGCATGGTGTATGACGGCAGTGTCCGCACCATGCTGCAGCAGGTCAAGAGACGTTTGGGCGGAGGCATCGGAGTATGAAACTAAAAACGAAAGAAGTTGAGAGTGTTCTTGCATTAGAGCTGGAGGCTTTTGAGAAAGAGCTGGAAGTTGCTGAAACCGGTGTTGTCATCGAAGTAGGTGACGGAATTGCCCGGGTTTACGGCCTCCGAAACGTTATGGCCAATGAATTGATCGATTTTGGCGATGGCGTCACCGGGTTAGCCCTCAACCTCGAAGAAGACAGCGTCGGCTGCGTGTTGTTCGGGGGTGAAGAGAAAGTTAGGAAAGGGGATACCCCTAGGCGGACCGGCCGAGTAGCAGATGTACCGGTGGGTGAGGCGTTGTTGGGCAGAGTCGTGGACCCGCTGGGGAGGCCCCTTGATGGACGGGGCCCCATTGAGACAGATAAGCGAAGGCCCATTGAGATTGTTGCCACTGGTGTAGTAAAAAGGCAGCCGGTAAAGGAGCCTTTGCAGACGGGACTGAAGGCAATTGACTCCATGATCCCCATTGGCCGCGGGCAGCGGGAACTGATCATCGGGGATCGGCAGACGGGCAAGACTGCCATCGCCATTGATACGATCATCAACCAGAAGGACACAGATGTCTACTGCATATATGTAGCCATCGGCCAGAAGCAGTCCACGGTAGCACAGATCGTGCGCACGCTGGAAGAGTTTGGGGCCATGAGCTACACCACTGTTGTGGCGGCTACAGCCAGTGACCCGGCGCCTTTACAGTATATAGCCCCTTATGCAGGGACGGCCATGGGTGAAGAGTTCATGTTTAACGGCAAGCATGCCCTGGTGATCTATGATGATCTATCTAAGCATGCTGTGGCATATCGAACCATGGCTTTGCTGCTCCGCAGGCCTCCTGGAAGAGAAGCCTACCCAGGAGACGTGTTCTATCTTCATTCCCGGCTCTTGGAGAGAGCTTCTAAACTCAGCGATGATCTGGGCGGAGGTTCACTGACAGCATTGCCTATAATTGAGACTCTAGCTGGTGATGTGTCTGCATACATCCCCACTAACGTGATTAGTATTACTGATGGACAAATTTACTTAGAGTCCGATCTGTTCTTTGCCGGCCAGCGCCCTGCGGTAAATGCCGGGCTGTCCGTCTCTAGGGTTGGCGGCGCTGCGCAGACCAAGGCTATGAAAAAGGTCGCGGGTAGACTGCGGCTGGATCTGGCACAATACCGGGAGCTGGAGGCCTTTGCCAGGTTTGGCTCTGATCTAGATCAAAGCACCCGGGAACGGCTGCAGCGGGGCCAGCGCCTGTTGGAAGTGCTCAAACAGGGGCAATATGCACCAATGCCCATGGAAGAACAGGTTGTCCAATTGTATGCAGGGATCAATGGCTTTGTGGATCAGCTTGATGTAGACCGCGTGGGTGATTTTGTAGAAGGTTTGGTTAGCTACATCAGGTCCAACCGCCCTGGGGTGTTGGAGAATATCAAAGCCACAGCAGACCTCTCCCGTGAGACAGAAGAGGAACTCCGGGCTGTAATCGAGGAGTACACCAAGTCCATCTGGGGAGGCAGCTGACCATGAGATCGATGCTGAACATCCGGCGGCGGATCAGGGGTGTCCAGAGCACCCAGCAGGTCACCCGAGCCATGAAGATGATTGCCCAATCTCGGCTGCGCCGGTCCCAGCAGCAGGCGTTGACCAATCGCGCCTTCACCGAAGCAGTGTGGGATGCAATCCAAGAGATCGGCAGCCATCAAGTAAACAGCCGTTTTTGGCATCCTTCACAAGAGGGCAAGCCGTGTTATGTAGTGATTGGGGCAGACAAGGGATTGTCGGGCCCCTACAATTCCAATATATTGCGCAGTTTTCTTGACTCCCACCAGTCGTCACAGGGGATAAATGTCATCGTCGGCCGCAGATTAGAAAGCCAGCTGCGGTTTCGGGGAATCTCCGTAGACTACTATGAGGACAGCGGCGATATGCCTGACCTGGAGCAGGCGGTGAGATTAGCTGACTTTGTACTGCCCCTTTACCAACAGGGCGAAGTGGGTGCTGTCACCTTGGTTTATACCAAGTTCATCAATATTCTGAAGCGGGAAGTGCGGACTGTGAAGCTGCTGCCCCTGGATGAACTGCGGCAAAGCAAGGCTAGACAGGACCTGCTCTGGGAACCATCGGAAGAAGCAGTTTTTGCCAGCCTTGTTCATCACTATGTCACGTCCTTGATCTACAACGGGCTCTTAGAGGGAAAGGCTAGTGAGCTGGCGGCCCGGATGGTAGCAATGGATAATGCTACCGATAATGCAGAGCAGATGATCAAGGATTTGACTCAGCAGTACAACCAGGCACGGCAGGCCAGCATCACTCAGGAGATCTCGGAAATCGTGGGCGGTGCCGAGGCGCTGCGCTAGGGAGGAAGCACAATGGATACCCGTGGGAAGATATCGCAAGTAATAGGGCCTGTGGTGGACGTGGAATTTGAGGAGGGAAACCTTCCTCGCCTGTACAACGCACTCAAGGTCAGCGATACCGGCCTTATTATGGAAGTATTACAGCACTTGGGAAACAATACAGCCCGCTGTGTGGCTATGTCCAGCACCGATGGCCTGGTCAGGGGGATGGATGTAGAAGATACTGGGAGCCCAATCACTGTACCGGTAGGGGAATGCACATTGGGCCGCATTTTCAATGTATTAGGCCAGCCCATCGACGAACAGGGAGATGTCAAGGCAGAGCAGAGGATGCCGATCCACAGACCGGCTCCGGAACTTGTGGAGCAGAGCACCGATGTGGAAATCCTCGAGACAGGGATTAAGGTCATTGACCTTCTGGCACCGTATTCCAAGGGCGGCAAGGTAGGCCTATTCGGCGGTGCCGGTGTCGGTAAGACTGTGTTGATCATGGAACTGATCCGGAATATTGCCACAGAGCACGGCGGGGTCTCTGTATTCTGCGGTGTAGGTGAGCGCACTCGGGAGGGTAACGAGCTCTGGCTGGAGATGACTCAGTCGGGCGTTATCGATAAGACCGCTCTGGTCTTTGGCCAGATGAACGAGCCGCCGGGAGCCCGACTGCGGGTGGGCTTGGCGGGACTGACTATGGCAGAGCATTTTAGAGACGCGGCTGGCCAGGACGTGTTGCTGTTTATCGACAACATTTTCAGGTTTATCCAGGCAGGCTCTGAAGTATCTGCTCTGATGGGCCGCATGCCCTCGGCAGTGGGCTATCAGCCGACACTGGCCAATGAAGTGGGAGCTCTGCAGGAGAGGATTACATCAACCCGGAAAGGCTCCATCACCTCTATTCAGGCCATCTACGTTCCTGCAGATGACTACACTGACCCTGCTCCTGCCACTACCTTTGCTCACCTTGATGCGACTACCAACTTGGAGCGGAGCATTGCCGAGCTGGGTATTTATCCGGCAGTAGACCCGCTGGCATCGACATCCAGGGCGCTGGATCCGCGATATGTAGGGGAGGAGCATTATCAGGTGGCCCGGCGGGTGCAGGAGATACTGCAAAGGTATCGGGAACTGCAGGAGATTATCGCCATTTTGGGTATGGACGAGCTGTCTGATGAGGACAAAGTCACAGTAGCCCGGGCCCGCAGGATCCAGAGGTTCCTGTCACAGCCGCTGTTTGTAGCGGAGGCATTTACAGGCCGTGAAGGCCGGTACGTTCCGATCAGCGAGACGATCCGGGGCTTTAAGGAGATTATCGAGGGCAAACATGATGACCTGCCCGAGGACACCTTCTACATGGCCGGAGCTATTGATGAAGTGGTGGAGAGAGGACGGTCTAACTAGTGGGAAGCTTGCGGTTGCGAATTGTGACACCACACCAAGAGCTGCTGGATGATGCCGTCGAGATGGTTATACTGCCGGGGAGCGAAGGCGAACTGGGAGTCTATCCGGGCCACATACCTCTCGTTACTACCTTGAAGGATGGAGAGATTCAGGCCGGTAAGGGTGAGAGGGAGCGGCGCTTTCGGGTAGCCGGCAGCTGGGCCAAGATCTCCAGTGAACAAGTAATTGTGCTGGCTAGAGAGGCCGAAGCACTGGATGGCACGAGACAGTAGGATAGTGGGGGATAGAATGTCGGGTATGGGTGGGGAACGGTTTGTCTCCACCCTCTCTTTTATGCCGCCCATTTTGGGCCGGCACCAGCGAGACGAGGGCGGCGTGTAAAGAACACCGAGAATGGGTATACAAGAATCGGTGCCCATGGAGATGCCTAGTCCCGGGGGAGGGCTGCTGGATGAGAAAAGGAACAGCTCTGTGTGCAGCTTTGATGATTGGATTAATTTTTCTGAACAGCGCCGGTTTGAAGGCTGCAGAAAAGCCTATCTCTGTGTTTGTCAGCATCTTGCCTCAGAAGTACTTTGTCGAACGGATCGCCGGCAGTAGTGTCAAGGTCTCTGTCATGGTCCAGCCCGGTGCCAGCCCAGAAACCTATGAGCCGTCGCCGAGGCAGATGGCAGAACTGGCAGAAGCACAAATCTACTTCCGCATTGGAGTCCCCTTTGAGGATGCTTGGCTGGAGAGAATCCAGAGAAGCAATCCACGGTTGTTGATGGTGGACACTCGGGATGGTATCGCTCTTAAGCCTATCGATGGCCATCACCACCATGGTGAACCTGACGATGCACCCCATCCAGACGGGCTGATGGACCCCCATATCTGGCTGAGCCCTGCCTTAGTCAAGCAGCAGGCAAAGACTATTACTGAGGCTCTAGCGGCCCTAGACCCTGGGAATCGAGGCCCGTATGAGCACAACTACCGGCTGTTTGTTGAGGATTTAGAAGCCGCGGACCGGCAGATCCGATCCATTCTGGCGGATGTTCAGGGGCGTAAGTTCATGGTTTTTCACCCGGCCTGGGGTTATTTCGCCGATGCGTATGATCTTGTCCAGGTCCCCATAGAGATAGAAGGCAAAGAACCCAATGCCAGGCAGCTGGCCCAAGTAATTGACTTGGCCCGTCGAGAAGGGATCAGGACTATCTTTGTGCAGAGTCAGTTCAATATGAAGCCGGCCGAGGCTGTGGCCAGGGCGATCCAGGCCCAGGTTGTACAGCTGGATCCCTTGGCCGAAGACTATCTTGACAACCTGATATCCATGGCTCAGGCAATTGCGGCTGGAGTGCGGTGAGTTATATGGCTGGAGTTGTTGAGGTAAAGGATGTTGATTTTAGCTACGGCAGTGATCAGATTCTGCAGTGTGTAAACCTGGAGTTGGCAGCAGGGGAGTTCTTAGGGGTAATCGGCCCCAATGGAGGAGGCAAGACAACGCTGCTCAAGCTGATTGCGGGACTGCTGACTCCCGCCAGCGGGCAGGTGAGGATATTTGGCCAGCCGGTGGCACGTTCCGGCCGGCTCATCGGTTACGTTCCTCAATTTGCCGATGTTGACCGCACCTTTCCCATCACAGTGCTGGATGTGGTCCTGATGGGGCGCCTCGGCCTCACCAGTTTCTTGGGAAGCTATGGGGAGGCAGATAGGGACGCGGCTCGGAAGGCAATGGAGCAGGTGGGAGTTTGGGGACTGAGGCAGAGGCGGTTGGGTAACCTCTCAGAAGGGCAGAGGCAGAGGGTGCTGATTGCCCGGGCACTGGCAGGCGAACCAAAACTGTTGCTGCTAGATGAGCCCACTGCCAGTATCGATGCCGAGGCGGAAGCTGCCATCAATCACCTGCTGGGAGAGCTGTACCGATCCATTGCCATCATCATGGTCTCCCATGATTTGCAGTTGCTGAAAAGCCATGTTGACCGCATCATATACGTGAATCGGCGGCTGCAGCCGGTAGAGGGTGATTTGGACATGCCCATCGGTAGATTCTTTGGCCTGGGTAAGTAGGGCAGGAGGGTGACGCTGCGTGATGGGATTCTTCCAGGCTTTGTCAACCTACAGTTTTTTGCAGTATGCCCTCGTGGCAGGGATTCTGGCCAGCATCGCCGCGGGCATTGCTGGCACTTATGTGGTTGTCAAGAGGATTTCGCTAATCAGCGGCGGGATCGCCCACACCATACTGGGCGGCATGGGCATTGCCTATTATCTCGGCTTTGACCCTGCCCAAGGAGCAGTAATATCGGCCCTCCTGGCAGCGGCGATCATCGGTTTGGTCAGCCTCAAGGCCCGGCAGCATGAGGATACAGTCATCGGGGCACTTTGGGCTGTTGGCATGGCCCTGGGGATCGTCTTCATAGCCCGCACTCCGGGCTATAATGTCGATTTGATGACCTTTCTTTTCGGGAACATCCTGCTGGTATCATCGCAGGATTTGGTTCTTATCGCGCTGCTAGACGGCTTCATCCTCGCTGTTACAGCCCTTTTCTACAAACAGTTCCTCGCGGTGGCCTTTGATGAAGAACACGCGCGGCTGCGGGGAATGCCCGTCGAGTTCCTTTATCTGCTCCTTTTGATGCTGATCGCCCTGACGGTTGTCATTCTAATCAAGATCGTCGGACTGATCTTGGTCATTGCTCTCCTTACCCTTCCGCCGGCTATTGCCAGCCGCTTCGCCGGCAGCCTTGCCCAAATGATGTTGACGGCTGTTGCCCTCAGCATGATCTTCAATGCCGCTGGGCTGGTGGTTTCTTACCAGTTTGACCTGCCGGCGGGAGCAACCATCGTGCTGATTGCCGGGGCTGTTTTCCTCTTGAGCACTGGCAGCCGGTATCTCCGCAGGGCCCCCGCGGCAGACGGCAGGGGCCTGCCCTCTAGTTGAGCCAATCCTCCAGCTGGGTGAGGATCTCCTTGGCACTGGGAGGGCATCCCCGGACGTGGTCTTGACAAGCTGTCGCTGTGCAGCTGCCGATACCGTAGACTGCTCTGGCATTGGCGGCAGCAGCCAGGCAATCGGCTGCACCTTTTTCCTTGAATCCCTGACCAATGGCGAAGGATGTGCCGGCAGGCAGCCTGCCGTGCAGCTCCTCATACCGCCAGAGGGCATAGATGAGGCTGGCATAGCAGCTCGAGCATGCCTGGCGCTGATCGATAAGGCTCTGGTAGCGCTCAGCCACCCGGTTGGCCGGCTGCTGAGGGATCCTGTCAACATCCTTCTGACCATGTTCAACGATCTGTGCCTTTGCCAGATCGGCTGAGCCGGCTCCCAGGTCCGCGGCCATCGCTACATAAGGTACATCATGGAGCTCATAACCCATCAGCTGGACTGCATAGGCATCGATGAGCACCGGATCAGTGCCGATGATGATCTTATCCATGCGGATTGGTGTACCGCCTTCTTCAAAGGTCAAGTCACCGATAATCCCATCGACTATGATCCAGCTGCTTTTGAGAATACTGCTTAGTGCCGCAATGGGCCGATGAAGGCCGAGGCTGTGGAAGCGCCGCTTTTCCCGGTCGGGGATGCATCCCTTTAGATTCTTGAGTGCACAGGTGATCCTGGTCTGGCAGTGGGCCTTTAGGACTGGTACGTTGATGAGAAAATCGGCGGTCAAGATCTCTTCACAGACCTCGATTTCTAAGCCGCCGGCCTGCACTTTCCTTGTTCTATCCCGCTTCAGATCCACCAACGGTACCCCGTGCCTTCGGCTGATCTCTTCATAGCCGCATATCCTGTAGGCATTGGACGTGTTCCGTTCACCCACCCACGAGCCTTCGGCGATCTTGATATCCCCATGACCAGCCTCCTGTAGGTACTGGATGATACACCCCACCAGCGCAGGATCGGTAGTAGCCCCTGATGAAGAAGGCCTGGCGACCACCAGATTGGGCTTAATGATTATGCGGGCATTCTTGGGAGGCTGCGGCAGCCGGGCAAGGATGGGCCGCATCAAATCCAAAGATACTGATTCGGTATATAAAACATGCAGGTTCTGGCTCATCTTTAGACCTCCTATTTTTCTGCGGATACAGCTGGCAAGGGCCAATAAAATAGATTCGTTACAGCAGCCGGGAAACCCTGTAGGTTGGGAAAACCTGTTTCCAGCAGGGATTTTTACTGTGCTTGGGAAAAATAAGGGGAGCAGGGGGTGAAGTAGGTGCTGAGAATCGTCATTGGCCGGGCGGGGATCGGAAAGACATATTTGTGCTTGACAGAAATCGCCCAGGAGCTAAAAGAGGATCCGTCGGGGCCGCCGCTGATCTTGGTTGTGCCGGCGGAATCCACCTTTGCCATGGAACAGGCGCTTCTAGACCGGGCCGGGCTGCCGGGTGCCTGCCGGGCGCAGGTACTCAGCCTTCGCCGCCTTCTGTGGCGGATTCTGCAGAGTGCAGGGGGAGTGCCGGAACCGCCATTAAGCAGTCAAGGCCGCCAGCTTCTTTTAGCCGGCTTGCTTCACACCCATCGGGATGAGTTGACAGCCTTTCGGGATTCAGCTGAGCATTGGGGTTTTGCCCAGCGACTAAGCCGCACCATTCAGGAACTGGAGGAGGCCGGATGCGGCTTGGATCCTGCCCTGGCGAAAGAGGCCGCTGCAGCGGTTTTACATAATGCTGCCGGGCAGGTGAGCCAAGATGCTGCCGGGAGCCAGCAGATACTTAACGCCAAAGCCCGGGATTTGGCGTTCATTTGGAGTATCTACCGCGAAAAGCTGGCCGAGCTGGGACTGGTGGATGAGGCAGCCTGCTGGCAGAAAGCAATCCAAGGTGTTCAGAAGGCCCAGTTTCTCCATGGCGCCCAGCTCTGGATCGATGGCATCAACGGGTTCGGCCCTTGGGAGAAGCAGCTTGTCACTGAACTGCTGCTAAGAACTAAAGAGATGACAGTTACTCTGCGCTTAGATCCCGGGGCAGTCCGGCAGAGAAGCAGCGAGGTTTTCGGTTACAGCCTGGCGGCATTAGATGATCTCATTGGGTTGGCAGAAAGGGTGGGGGTACCCCATCATGTCCAGGCTGCTGCCGGGGATGGGGAGCTTGTACCTGTGGATGGCGATTCACAGCCCCGCAAGCCGCCTTTGCCGCCTAGATTTGCCGACACGGAGGAGTTGGCCCACTTGGAGCAGCAGCTTTGCTGTCCCAAGGGAAGCCAAGTGTCTTACCCCCACACTCCCCGCTGCCTTAAGGTTGTCTCTCCATCCAACCGCAGGGATGAAGTTGAGCAGGCTGCCCGCCATTTGATTGGACAAGCCCGGGAAAGGGGCATCAGGTGGCGGGAGATGGCGGTTGCTGCCTCTGACCTTAGCATTTACGAGGGGCTTGTAACCGAGGTCTTCACCGATTGCGGCATCCCCTTTTTCTTTGACAAGTCCCGCCCCGTCCACTGGCATCCCCTGGTTGTCTGTCTCAGCGGCATCATGGAACTCTTGAGCAGGGGTTGGAGGACTGAGACGGTAATCCAGATTCTAAAATCGGACATGCTCCCAGCCAGCCGCTCAGCTGTGGACCAACTGGAGAACTACCTCTTGGCCAACGGTATCGATGGCCGGCTGTGGCTGTATCCGGCTATCTGGGAGCGGGTGAGGTGTGCCCTGATAGACACAGCAGATATTGACCAGCTGTTGGGACCTCTGCTTGTTTTCTATGAAAATGCGGTAGGGGAAGGTGAGGGCCCCGTTTCCGGGGCAATGCTCATGACAGCCCTCTGGCACCTAATTGAGGAATATGGTATTCCAGCACGGCTGGACTACTGGGCTAATCAAGAAGCAGGGCAGGATGGCGGCGGGCTTTCTAGTCATCATCCACAGAGCCCGAGGGAAGCCGAGCATGTGGATGTGTGGAACCTGTGGGTTCAACTGGTCGACGATTTCATGCAAAGCTTGGGCAGGCAGCTCTTGACTCCCAGTGAGTTTGCCAATATACTGCAAGCCGGTTTGGATAACCTGAGCCTCACCCGTATTCCCCAAGGCCTTGACCAGGTGCTGGTTACCAGTCCCATGCGGCTGATGAACAGTGAAGTGCGGATTTTGGTGATTCTGGGTGCCGATGAACAGCACCTCCAGCTGGCCGGCGGGGAAGACACTATCTTAAGTGATGGAGAACGGACTGCCCTGCAGGGCCTGGGCTGGGGCCTTGAGCCCCGGGGTCAGCTGCAGCGGCTGAGGGAGCCTCTGCTTTGGTATTCTCTGCTTACTAGGGCTAAGGATGGCTTATTCATCAGCAGCCCCTTGGCAGATGAAAACGGCAAAGCCTTGGAACCAGCGGGAATGGTGAAGGATGTCCAGAGCCTATTTCCCGGCTGCTGCACCGGCGGCACTGAGATAGACTTGCCCTGCACCCTGGCTGACGCCGCCCGTTTTGCTGCCAGGGCCCTGAGGGCGAGAAGGGATGGACGGCAGCATGTGTCGGACAAGCTCCAGGATGACGATGTACTGGCCCTCTATCAGTGGCTGGTTGGCCATGACCAAGGCAGATCCGCCCTGCGGCGCAGCTTAGCTGGATTGGGCTACACCAACCAGGCAGGGCCTTTGAGTGTGAATCTCGTCCAGGAACTCTATGGAGATGTATTGATTACCAATGTCTATCAGCTGGAAGCAGCTGCCCAATGTCCATATCAGTATTTTGCCGGGGCTGTGCTGCGGCTGGAAGAGCGGCAGCGGCTGCAGTGGGATGCCTTGGTCGAAGGGCGGCTTTGGCATGAAGCACTGGCGATATTGACCAGGCATCTGCTGGAGCGCGGGCAGGATCTGGCTGAGATGCAGGACGACTCACTTAGGCAGCTGGCTGGGGAAGTGTGGCGAGCAGCCGCCGGTCAGTTGACACCCCTTTATGCTGAGGCAGTTGAGAGCTATCACTATCGGATTGAGCGCCTGGAGCGGGGGTTTCAGCGGATAGTCGAGGTATTGGCAGAACACAGCCGCCGGGGGCAGTTCCGTCCTGTTGCTGTAGAGGTTGCTTTTGGAATGTCTCCAGGCATCCCGCCCTGGCAGCTTGAGCTTGAGCCCGCTGGTACCGTGCAGGTCCGGGGCAGGATCGACCGGATTGAGACTGCCAGGGCAGGAGATACCCTCTATGTGCGGATTATTGATTTTAAGCGGAGTGCTAGAAAGCTGAAGCTCTCTGATGTCTACTACGGCTTCTCCCTGCAGCTATTGGTGTACCTTGCCGCCCTAATGGACAACGCCGAGGCCATGCTCCCCGCTGCAATGAGCCGCGAGGACGTGAAGATAGTCCCGGCAGGAGTTCTGTACTTTCCCTTGAGTGAGCCCATAGTTAAGGTGGAGGGGCCAGTAGAAGAGGAACTGCTGGCCAAGGAAGTCCTGGCTAGATACAAGGCCAGCGGCTTGCTCTTGGCGGATACAGATGTCTTGGAACTGATGGAAGCCGGCATCAGCGGCCGTTCAGAACTGCTGCCGGTGGGCATCAAGCAGAGCGGAGAAATCTATAAGGGCTCTTCCGCATACTCCCCAGAGGAACTAGATGTACTGGCTGCATATGTGAGGTACTTGATCAAGGCCCTGGCGGAGGCAATTCAATCAGGGAAAATCGCCATTGAACCCTATAGGAAGGCCGGCTTTAGAGTCTGTCAGTACTGCCCGTACATGCCCTTATGCCGCTTTGAAGTCGGTGCGCCCGGCTGCCGCTACCGCTATATCACAACGATCAGCGATAGTGAAGCATTGGAGAGGATGAGACAGGCGGCTGTGCAGTAGGAATTGGAAGTTGGCGGAGTGGAGAGGAGGCTTGGAGTGGCTGAACGGCTGGAAAGCACATTGGTGGAAAAGGGTTCCCTGCGGCAGGTAGAATCAGCCTTGCCGGAGCCGGGGCCTGTCTGGACGCCGGAGCAAAGGGATGCCATCTATTCCAGGGGATGTGACATCCTGGTGGCTGCAGGAGCCGGAGCCGGCAAGACCGCTGTGTTGGTTGAGCGGGTAATTCAGGGCTTGCTTCAAGAAGATGGGCTGGACATTGAGCGGCTGTTGGTGGTTACCTTTACTGAAGCAGCTGCCGCGGAGATGCGGGAGCGGATTAGAGGTGCTCTAGAAGAGAGGCTGCGGCAAGAGCCCGCCAATTCCAGGCTGCAGCAGCAGCTGGCCCGGCTGCCTTTGGCTTCTATTTCCACCATTCATTCTTTTTGCTCCCGGCTGTTGAGGCGGTATTTCTATTTTCTCGGCTTGGACCCAGCCTTCAGGATCATGACAGAGGCGGAAGCCGGTTTACTTAAGTCGGAGCTCATCGATGAACTGCTGGCCGGGTATTACCAGCGGGGGGATGGAGCAGTCCTGGACTTCATCGATGCCTATGGAGGCAGGAATGGGGATGGAGAGGTACGGAAGCTAATCCTTCGCCTCTACGATTTCGAGATGAGCTTGGCTGATCCCGCTGGATGGCGGAGGGAGGCCCTGGCTGCTTTCCTGCTCGGCTCTCCAGCGGCGGTGCGGAGATCTCCGCTGTTTCAGGAAGCAGAAAGACAGCTCCTGCTGATAGTAAACCAGGCAGAACACCTGCTCACGGCAGCCCTAGAGATATGCCGCCTCCCCAATGGGCCGGCTCCCTATGGGGAACGCCTGCAGGAAGAAAGGCAGGCACTGGGCAGGCTGGCGGAACTGTTGAGAGGCCAGCGGTGGGATGAACTCCGGGAGTGGCCCGATCCCTTTGGGCGGCTGCCCTCCATCTCCAAGAAGCAGGGCGTGGATGAGGGGCTGAAGGAGCAGTGCCAGAAGCTGAGAAATGACGCCAAGGACCGGATTAAGAAGCTGACAGGCAGCCTGCTCTCCCGGACTGAGGAGCAGGTGGCAGAGGAGCTGGAGAGGCTGGCTCCTACAGTGCAGCTGATCTTCCGGCTGGTGGACGAGTTCGCCGCCGCCTATGGAAAAGCAAAGCACAGCCAGGGAATGGTGGACTTTGCCGATTTGGAGCGCCTGGCCCTGAGACTCCTGACAGATTCAACCGAAGCAGGCGAGCTGCGCCCCTCTCCGGTGGCTCTAGAACTACAGGATCGATTCGATGAGGTATTAATTGATGAGTACCAAGACACCAATGGAGTGCAGGATTGCATCTTGGCTATGGTTACCGGCGCTTGGGAACAGGAGCCCGGTATTGTGCCCCGGTTCATGGTGGGTGATATCAAGCAGAGCATCTACGGCTTTCGGCTGACAGATCCGGGGCTCTTCTTGAGCAAGTACCACCGCTTTTCTTCCAGCCCGGAGGGATCCCAGAGGCGGATTGACTTGGCCGCCAATTTCCGCTGCCGGCGGGAGATTATCCACGGAGTCAACTTCATTTTCCGGCAGCTGATGACCAGGAGTATAGCCGGTATCGCCTATGACGAAAAAGCTGAGCTCAGGTATAGTGCCCAGTATCCAGAGCTGGCGGCAGACCCGGAAGCTGCCGCCGCGGCGGAGATTCCCGCCGGCACCGCAGGGCCCCCCGGGTGTATTGAGATCTATATCTTGGATTCGCTGGCAGGGAAGAAAGAGGGCGAAGAGGTCTTGGAGGGGGGTGGAGACGGCCCAGGAGCCGGAGAGGAGCAGCTGGATGAGGGAATCGGCCGGTTCACCGCAGAAGACCCAGATGAGCTGGAACAGCTGGAGCGGGAAGCCTGGCTCATTGCCCGGCGGATCCGGGCAATGAGGCCGGGTGACTGGGAAGAGGCCAAGGCGGAACCTGGCGGCCAAGACAGAGGCCCAGTCCTGGTATGGGATAAGACCCTCAAAACTTACCGTCCGGTGCAGTATAGGGATATAGTGGTCCTCATGCGGTCAGTAAAGAGCAGGGCCAATCAAGTGCTGGAGGTTTTCCGGCAAGCGGGAATTCCAGCCTACGCTGAATTGGACTCCGGATACTTTGCTGCAATCGAGATCAAGTTAATGGTGGCCCTGCTGCAGGTTCTAGACAATCCCCAGCAGGATATCCCGCTGGCGGCTGTGCTGCGGGCGCCGTGGTTTAGGATCACCGATGAAGAACTGGCCAAGATCCGGGCAGGCACTCCCAAGGGAAGCTTCTATCTGGCGGTTCAGGATGCCGCCCAGAGGCCAGATGGGCTGGGTGACAAACTGCGGGCTGCTTTGAGCTCGATGGAGAAGTGGCGGACAGAAGCCCGCCGTTTGCCCTTGAGTGAACTGATCTCTCTGCTGTACAGGGAGACTGGCTTTTACGAATATGCCGTCTCGATGCCCAAGGGTGATCAGAGGCAGGCAAATCTCAGGGGCCTGCAGGACCGGGCCCGGGAGTTTGATGGATTCGCCGGACGAGGCCTATCACGGTTTGTCCGGTTCTTGGAACGGCTGCAGGCAGAACATGACTTGGGGGAAGTCCGGCCCATTGGTGAAGGGGAAAACGTAGTCCGCATCATGAGTATGCACCGGAGCAAGGGATTGGAGTTTCCCATCGTTTTCCTGGCTGATCTGGGCAAGAAATTCAATCTGCAGGATCTGCGGCAAGATGTCTTGATCCATAAGGATCTGGGTATCGGCCTCAATGTGATCGACCCTGAACTGCGCTATCGGTGTGATTCCTTCTCACATCAGGTCATCAAAGGCCGGCTCCGCCAGGACATTCTAGCTGAGGAGATGCGCATCCTTTATGTGGCCATGACCCGGGCCAGGGAACAGCTGATCCTAGTGGGCACCGGCAAGGATCTGGCCAAAGCGGCAGCCGCCTGGACAGCAGGGGTGCCTTCCGGGGAGTGGGCTCTGCCCGGAAATCTGCTGATCTCCGCCTGGAGCTGCTTGGATTGGCTGGGACCCGCTTTAGTCCGTCACCGAGACGGGGAAGCCCTGCGGCTGGCAGGCAAGCCCGGGGCAGAACAGCCGTATGTAGATCTACTGCAGGATCAATCCCGCTGGCATATCTGGCTGGAAGGTCATTCACCTCCGCTTAGCTGGATGCAGGCTCCTTGGCAGGAGCAGGAGGCAGAGTCCATCCCTTGGCAGCTCATTGAGCAGCTGAAGCCCCTGCCCCTGCCGCCCCTTGACGATGGGCTGAAGCAGCAGTTTTCCCGCCGGCTGCTTTGGGAGTATCCCAAGGGCCATGCTGTTAACCTTCCAGCCAAACTCTCGGTGACGGAGATGAAGCGCTGGACACCCCCAGAGGGAGAGACAGCTGAGCCAGAGTTGGCAGCAGGCGCTTTGCCGGGGAGCAGTGCCGGCGGCGGCAGGCACAGGGTGCGCCGGCCCCGGTTCATTTTGGCCGAAAGAGAACGGATTAGTGCCGTCGAACAGGGGATCTGGACCCATACCATCCTGCAGCATCTCGACCTCACCAAGGATTTGACTGACGGGGAAGTCTTGGCAGAGGAGGCACAGCACCTCGTGATGGCAGGATACCTTAGGGAAGAGCAGCTGTCCGCTGTAGCGATTGGCTCCATTGCCCGTTTCTTCCAAAGCCCTCTGGGGCGCAGGCTGCTGAACCAGCCGGATAGTGTCCGCCGGGAGGTGCCTTTTACCCTAGCTCTGCCGGCAGGGGAGGTTTACCGCCTTTGGCAAAAGGACCTGGAAGGGGACACCGTCATTGTACAGGGAGTCATTGACTGTCTGGTCAAGGAGCCTGCCGGTTTCCTATTGGTAGATTTCAAGACCGATAGGGTTTCTCAGGCTGGAGTTGAAAGGGCCGCTGAATCCTACCGCGTGCAAATCCACCAGTACCGCAGGGCAGTGGAGATGATCTTCGGTCAGCAGGTAAGTGAGGCCTACTTGTACTTCCTGCGAGCAGGCGCGGCTGTTCCGATCCGCTGACAGCGGGATAGGCGGCATTCTGACAAAGATTGCTGATTGCAAAAAGACAGACTATACGTTACAATAACCCAGCGGTGCTCTTGAGGGCGTCGCTGCCTTTTGATTAAGAGAGATCTTGCGACTTTGCTGTGCAAGGAGGGTTGTGCAATGCTGTTATTGGAGGAGCGATCTGTAAAGGTAATCGGCTCGGTCGTTGCCCTTGGCCTGGCTGCTGCAGTACTGCTCACGGCAGCTGCCGCGGCAACTATGCCTCTAGGAGCCCTAGAGACAGCTCAGAGTATGGATGAAGAGCCCATAGATGAAAAAGGAGAGGCAGAGGCCCTGGGGACTGCCGCCGTCAACAATGATAACATAACACCTTTGCCGTCAGAGACAGCATCTGGCAGCGATGAAGAACCAGTGCAGCAGGTGAAAGCCCAGGCAAGGCCTGCCCAGACAAAGCCTGCAGCTGGGGCACAGAAGCCGGCAAGCGGCCTTTCTGAAGGGGACATTTGGCTGATGGCCCAGCTGATCCACGCGGAGGGCAGGGGTGAGTCTCTGGAGGGGCAGGTGGCCATTGGCGCAGTCTTGCTCAACCGCCTGAGGGACAGGCGCTTTCCCAACTCCCTGGCAGGAGTCATCTACGAGCCCGGTGCCTTCTGCACTGTTCGGGATGGCCAGATCAATCTGACCCCGAATGCAAAGGCCGTGAGGGCAGCGAGACTAGCTGCAGCCGGCTGGGACCCAACCGGTGGTGCCCTGTACTTCTACAATCCTGCCCGGAGCACCTCGGCTTGGATTTTTACCCGTCCCGTTCTAACCCGTATCGGCCGCCACGTCTTTGCCGGTTGATGAGAATGGGGTTAGTTGAAGGGAATGGGGCAGTTGTGACAGCAACGTAATACAGAGTAACGATATTGCCGCGGAGCGGCGGCTGGGCTGTGGATCCCCGGATCCACAGCCTGTTTGTCATCTAAGCGATTTTCTCACTCTTTCCGGTAGCATGGAGGAAACTGGCTGTGAAGCTGGAAGTTTGATTTAGATCATTATATCGGTAGTCTGTTGCTTATATAGATGCCAGTAGTGGCTGATCAGCAGGAAAATGTCTTGCCGGACAAGGGGGGGTATGTGTGTCAGCAGAAATGACGCCTAGAGAACGCTGGCTGGCAGTGCTCAAAGGGGAGAAGCCTGATCGAATCCCCATGGACTACTGGGCAACACCGGAGGCCACTGAGAAACTGATGGCTTATCTAGGATGCGGGACAGAGCAGGAACTGTACCGGCGGCTGAGAATTGACAAGGTGATGGAGGTAGGCCCCCGTTACATAGGGCCTTCACTGCCCCCTGACGAGGACGCCTTTGGCATCCGCTACCGTGATATCGGTTACGGCAGCGGAGTCTACAGGGAGTGCATTTATCATCCTCTAGCCCGGTTTACCACCGTAGAGGAGATCGAGGCTGAGTACCGCTGGCCCAGCCCCGATTGGTACGACTATTCCCACATTCCCCGGCAGGTTGAAGGCTTGGGGGATGAGTATCCAATCCGAGGCGGCGGTTCAGAGCCGTTTCTAACCTACTGCCAATTACGGGGCCTGCAGCAGGCGATGCTGGACCTGATCCTATACCCCGAGATTGTCCACTACTGTCTAGATCAGCTCTTTGACCTCAGTTATGTTAACACACTGAGGATCCTTGAACAGATTCCCGGCCGGGTGATGCTGACTTATGTTGCTGAAGATATGGGTTCCCAGGAAGGCTTGCTGTTTTCTCCTGACCATATCCGTGAATACCTGCTGCCCCGCATGCGGCTAATTGTCGATCTCTCCCATGAAGCCGGTGCTTATGTTTTTCACCACAATGATGGTGCCATCCGGGAGATTATCCCAGATCTGATCGATCTTGGCATTGACATACTTAACCCCATTCAGTGGCGCTGCCGGGGTATGGGCCGGGAAGGCTTGAAGGCGGATTTCGGCGACGAGCTGGTATTTCACGGGGCTGTAGACAACCAGCAAACTCTGGTCTTTGGTTCCCCGGAAGATGTGCGCCGGGAGGTAAGGGAAAACATTGAGATTCTAGGAGCCGGCGGCGGGTATATCATCGCCCCCTGCCATAACATCCAGGCAGTGAGCCCGCCGGAGAACATTGTGGCTATGTATGAGGCCGGCTATGAGTACGGCCAATCCTGAGGATACGGCCCATGCCGAAGAGCAGGGCAAGGGTAAGATAGGGACTTAGGAGGATGGAAAGATGCTGAATGGAAACGGAAAGAGGCTGAAGCCGCGGGCTTTTACCATGCTGCCGTTGGGGACAGTGAAACCCCGAGGCTGGCTGAAGCAGCAGCTGCAGATTCAAGCTGATGGACTGTCAGGCCACATCGATGAATTCTGGGAGGACTTGGGCCCGGACAATCAGTGGTTTGGCGGCAGCCGGGAAGGTTGGGAGAGAGGGCCTTACTATGCCGACGGCTTAGTTCCACTGGCTTATCTGCTGGATGATGAGAAACTGAAAGCCAAGGCACAAAAGTGGGTGGAGGCCTTCATCGACCGCCAGAGGGAAGATGGCTGGATCGGGCCGGTACAAGGAGTTCTTGGGGACAGGAAGTACCCTGAGTATGATCCCTGGCCGGTGTTTATCGTCTGCAAGGTATTGACCCAGTATCAAGAAGCAACTGGAGATGAGCGGGTAATACCGGCGATGCTCAAATTCTGCCGCTATCTGCTGGATAACCTAGATAACCGGCCCCTGAAGTCTTGGGCTAAGTTCCGCTGGGCTGATTTCATCATCAGTGTCCACTGGTTGTATGACAGGACCGGGGAAGAGTGGCTCTTGGACCTGGCGGAAAAAGTAAAGAGCCAGGGCTATGATTGGCATGGCCATTTTGTGGATTTTCGGTATCAGAGGAAGCAGCGGAACATTGATCTGGAAACCCATGTGGTAAACAATGCCATGGGCATCAAGACCCCTGGGGTGTGGTATCGCCAGTCAGGGGAGCCTGGGGACCGGGAAGCAGTCCACATCGGTTTGGAAAACCTGGATAAGTTTCACGGGCAGGTGACGGGAGTCTTTACTGGAGATGAACATCTATCTGGCAAGAATCCATCCCAGGGCACAGAACTCTGTGCAGTTGTAGAGTACATGTTCTCCCTGGAGCAGCTGATTTCTATCATGGCTGATTCGGTGCTGGCTGATCGGCTGGAGCGGATTGCCTTTAACGCTCTGCCAGCCACCTTCTCTCCAGATATGTGGGCTCACCAATATGATCAGCAGGTCAACCAGGTTATCTGCAGCGTGGCTGAGCGGGATTGGTCCAACCTCCCCGATGCCAACATCTTCGGATTGGAGCCCAACTTTGGCTGCTGTACCGCAAACATGCACCAGGGTTGGCCCAAGTTCGCTGCTAACCTCTGGATGGGAACTCCAGACAACGGCCTGGCGGCTGTTGCCTATGCCCCATCGATAGTCACTGCCAAGGTAGGGGAAAGCGGTCAGGAAGTAAGCATCATCGAGGAGACCGAGTATCCCTTCGGTGAAACACTGGACTTTACCATCCAATCAGCCCGGGCTGTGACTTTTCCGCTGACATTTCGAATACCTGCTTGGGCCAAGGGAGCTACCTTGACTTTGCCTGATGGGGAGACAGTGGCTTTGCCTGCCCAGTCTTTCCAGACGATTACACGGGAATGGCGGCCGGGGGATCAGCTGAGGCTGACACTGCCCATGGAGCTTGAGACCGAACGGCGCTACCAGGGTTCCATCGCTATCCTGCGGGGCCCCTTGGTTTACTCCCTGAAAATCGGTGAAAACTGGAAGCATATCGGCGGCGTGCAGCCCCATGCTGACTGGGAGGTGTATCCTACTACTCCCTGGAATTACGGGCTAGTCATCGATCCGGCCAATCCCGGCAAGTCCATCAAAGTAGTGAAAAAGCCTGTGGGCCTGATGCCTTATTCGCCAGAGGGTGCTCCCGTGGAACTTAAGGTCACCGGCCGCTTAGTTCCCGAATGGCGGTTAGAAGGAAACTGGGCTGGGCCCATTCCTCAAAGTCCCGCCCGCTCGAAGGAAAGGGCGGAAAAGCTGACTTTGATCCCTTACGGCTGTACCAATCTGCGGATAACTGAATTTCCGCTGCTGTTGGAGTAATAGGACGGCGGCATTGTCAGAGCTTGGCCTAGGAGGGGTCAGCTCCTTTGAGCTTCCATCCGCCGACATCAGCTGATCAGCCGACAGCTGGGCTTGTCGGCGGGTCTTTCTTTGAGTAGAATATACCGTGGGTGGGTATAGTATCCAGTAGGTCTATTCAGGGGAGAAAGGGGTAGCAAAGATGGCGCATACCGATCCCCGCCGGAAGAAGGATTTGCTCCTGAGGCTGAGCCGGATTGAAGGCCAAGTGCGGGGAATTACCCGCATGGTGGAAGAAGGCGAATACTGTGTGGATATCCTTAATCAGATTTCCGCTGTGAGATCGGCTCTAAACAGCGTCGGACAGATCCTGATGGAAGGGCATATCCGGGGCTGTGTAGCTGATGCCATTAAGCACGACGGCGGCGATGAATCCATTGAGGAACTACTGCAGCTGATCAAGAAATACGCATTCTGAGGTTAGGCAGGGACGGCAGGCAGCAGTAGCTGGGATCCTAATATCAGTAAGGGGGATAGCCAATGCAGGTAGAGGTTACTTGGGTTGAGGGGATGGAATTTCGGGCAGATGCTGAGTCTGGTCATTCCTGGAATATGGATGCTTCGGTGGAAGTTGGAGGTAATGATCTCGGCCCCCGTCCGACCGAAATGCTGCTCTCGGCGGTGGGAGGCTGTACGGGAATTGACATCGTCAGCATTCTGAAAAAAATGCAGCAGCCGTTGACTGGCCTGCGCATTGAGGTGTTCGGTGAGCGGGCAGAGGAACACCCCCGCCGTTTTACCAAGATCAAGCTTCACTATGTAGTCACCGGGGAGGGGCTGTCGGAGGAACGGGTGGCCCGGGCAGTGCAGCTGTCAACGGAGAAGTACTGCTCAGTACTGAGCTCGCTCAATGCCGAGGTCACCTATGGCTTTGAAGTTGTCCAAGCTTAAGCTGACAAGGGCCCAAAAGCCCGGCGGCATCTGCGGGAGGGCGGGCCCTGGATAGGTGAGGGACATCCTTGGAGGATATGGCTATAGGGAGGGGTTTGTTTGTCTAGGTTCCAGGTAGAGGATGGCAAGTTTCACGGCATCGATGCTTTGATCTTGAAAGACACGGAGAGCGGGTGGGAAGGGACCTTGGTCCCGGAACTCGGCAGCAACCTGATCACTTTGCGTTCGGCGCAAGCAGGGATCGATGTGTTGACTGCCCCCGGTTCACAGGAGGAATTCAAAGCCAAGACAACCGGATGGGGGTTCCCCATACTCATGCCTCCCAACCGGATCGATCAGGGAAGATTTACATTCAATGGCCGGGAGTATGTGTTTGAGATCAACGAGCGGGGTAAGTACCACATCCACGGCTTAGTCCATGATCTGCCGTGGCGGGTAGCCGCAGTAAGTACAGAGGGGGCAGCCTCTGTTACAACAGCCCTCCGCTCCGATGATCATCCCAGGGTCAAGCGGTCATATCCCCATTCCTTCGAGCTGCGGATGACCTTTTCGCTCCGGGGAGCGAGGATGGATATTACGGTAGAGGCCGAGAACTTCGGCGGGGATCCCATGCCTTTTGGCATAGGATTCCATCCGTATTTCAACGTGCCTTTGTCGCCAACTAGTTCCAAGGAGCAGTGCACAGTCCAGGTTCCCGCCAAGAAGTTCTGGGAGCTGGATGATTTGATTCCCACCGGGCGGCGGCTGCCGGTGACCGGTGATCGGGACCTCAGGCAGACGAAGGCCCTGAGTGAGGTCATGCTGGATGATGTGTTTACCGATTTGGACTTTACCGATGGAGAATCTGTAGCAGAGATGAAGGACAGCGGCGCCGGTATCACTGTCCGCTATGGTGCAGGTGAGGAGTTCAAGCATTGGGTGGTGTACACCGGACAAACCCTGGAAGCTCCCTTTGTCTGCCTGGAGCCCTACACATGGGTAACCAATGCACCGAATCTTTCCCTGCCTGCGGAGGATACCGGCCTCATTGTCCTGCAGGAGGGAGAGACGTTCACAGGGCGTATGTGGTTAGAGATCCTCTCATAAGCTGACGCTGTGGTTTGAGATAGCGTCTGTCAGGAAACCACGTCGGACGAATCCAAATCCATATCTTAGGGCTGAGGGCTGAACCTTCAGCCCTTCTGCTGTCTATGCTCCCCTGTGTCAGCATGCACCGATATCCATTTGCCGGAAGTAAATCTTCGCAGGGTTTCTACTAGGGAAGGCCGAACTAGGTTCCCAAAGCAGGGGCTTACTCATCAACTAGAAACGGAAAGGTGATAGAAGATGTCCGATCTTTGGTACTCAGATGCGTTAACACAAGTCACGGGAATCCTCAGTAAGGTGCCGGCTGCCATACTCGTCTTGCTGGTGGGCGGCGTGGTTGTCCGGCTGGCCAAATCGGTCATCGGCCGGGCAGCATCGGTAACCCGCTTAGATCCAACCCTGGGCTCACTGCTGCAGTCTGTTGTCACGTTTGCCGGGTGGGTGCTGGTCTTGACGGCTGCCACCGCCTCGTTGGGCCTGCAGCAAGTGTCTTTAGCCCTCGGCGGGTCAATCGCTCTAGTTGCCATGTCGTTGAGCTCCAGCGTCAGTTCAGTTGCCCAGGATCTCCTAGCAGGTGTGTTCCTTATCGGTGATCGGGACTTCAGAGTGGGTTATATGGTCAGGACTGGAGCTGTCGAAGGAATAGTGGAATCTGTCGGCATTCGTAAAACGAAGATCCGGGATGGTGACGGCACACTCCATACTGTTCCCAACCGCCTGATTGATAACGCGACCTATGTAACGGTGAACACAGAGATGACCCAGCCGGAAGATGAGGAGTCCTCTCAGACTGCCTGATCTCGAGGGGAGATAGAACCGAAGGAATTGCCCGGGGCAAGGAAAGCGGGATCAGGTCAGGGAAGGAGCGCTGGTCCCGCCTGGTTGATGATGGGGACTTCCACTAAGTGCTTAGCACTGGTTTGACCGGGGCCGTTGTATTCCACCTCATACATGGAGACATTGGCTCCGGTCATTTCCAAGAGGATGAGAGGGTGCTTTCCGTTCTCCTGTGGTTCACCGATTAATGCCCGCAGCTGCCCGATCTGCACCCACCGGGAATACACCAGGGTGGTTTCTCCTGCCGGCGATGTTACCAACACTTGCCATGGCTGGCCGTCATCCCATAGAAACTCAGTGGCGCTGGCGGGAGAACGTTCTGCCCTGGCTGTAACGAGAATGTGCTCTGGCGAGCCATCTCCATCTAAGTCAGCCTCCACCTCCCGGCGATAGTCCCAGCCCCGTTCATCCTTTGCCGCCGGGTAGCTGGGGTCCACCAAGTTGACGGCAGCTCCTTGCTCGAGAGGGCGGGGCGGCTCTGCGTCATCTTGGCGGTAAAAGGCCCACAACATCATCCCCAAAACAGCTGCCAGAACCCAGCCAGATATGAGTAAGATCAAGTGCGGCCTCTTCAACGGTCCCACCATCCTTTTCATCCTTATTCCTCTGTAATATATCCCTGTCTCGAAAGTAAATAACAAGATTCTTCTAGGATTCGCAAGAGAATCCCTGGCTGGTATTATCCATCAAGGTTAAAGTTATGTTAGGAAAGGGGCTGCACACTGATCTTTGAGGAGGGACCAGTAATGACTTCTTTGGAACGAGTGAGCAAATGTCTGCGTTTTGAAGAACCGGATCGAGTGCCCGTGTATCCGCTGTTGGCCGGGGCTACCCGCAGGCTGGTAAGTGCGAGCTACTATGATTGGGCCAACAATGCCGATATTTGTGCGGAAGCTTATATTAAGGCGGCTGAGCAGTTTAGGCTGGATGCTATCTGCACCTTGACTGACCTATCTGTAGAAGCCGCCGATTTTGGCGCTGAAATTATCTATCCTGAAAACGAAGCAGCCCATCCTGACTACACCAAGACCATTGTTCAAAGTGCCGAAGACTATCGGAAGATTGTCCCCATCGATCCCCGCAAGGGCAAGAGGATGGGGGAACATATCAAGCTGTGCCGCAAGCTGGTTGAGGCCAAAGGCAAAGAAGTACCCATCATCGCCTTTACCTTCGGGCCTCTGGGGATTCTCAGCATGCTCCGGGGGCAGGAACAGATGTTCATGGATCTGGTGTTAGAGCCAGATGCTGTCAAGTACGCGGTTGGTGCCATCACTGAAACCTTGATGGACTATTACGATGCCCTCATGGATACCGGTGTTCATGCAGTAATGATCGACACCCTTTTCGCCTCCCAGTCCATCATGAGCAAATCCATGTGGATGGAGTTTGAAGGCGATTATGTCAGAGGGCTGGCGGACCGGGTGCACCAGCGGGGCTGCATGATGATGATTCACAACTGTGGCACCGGCATATACTTTGATGTGCAGATTGAGACGATGCAGCCTGAAGCCATTTCCTTTCTGCACCTGCCCGATGACGTATCTACTCCCGCTGAACTCAAGGAGAAGTATGGACGCCAGACTACCCTGATCGGGCATATCAGCCCAACCTGGATCATATCTGCCAGTGAAGATGAAGTCCGGGAAGCCTGTAAAGAGCAGATCGATCAGTACAAGGACGGCGGCGGCTACATCCTGGCCACTGGCTGTGAGTATCCAGCCAACGCTGATTTCAGGAATGCCGAAGTCATGGTGGAGATGGCCGAGACATATGGCCGCTACCGGTAGGCATTAGGCAGCAGAACAGACAAGAGCAGCCGGCGGCTAGCTGGTTTTGATACCGGCTAGCCGCTGGGCGTTTCTGGCAGTTGTCCCTGACAGAGCCCTTACAGGTGCGGCAGAGTGTAAAGACCGCTGGCCAGCTGTGCTGACACCAGTTTTCTGATGGGAATCACCTGATAAGGATATTCTGCTTCCAGCCGTTCGGCAGTCCTGAGCAGCTCGCCATCGATTTCTTCAGCCAGCTGGAGGTACTCGCCCTGCCGGGCCGGGTCTTGATCGGCACACCAGCGGCAGTGCCTGGCCAACATGCCGTAGTACAGCATTACATAGAAGCGCATGACTACTAGGCTGTCAAAGGCTTCAGCTGTAGTCGCTGGACGGTCATCTGCCTTGAGGGTCTCGATCCAAGCCCTCTGTGCCTGCAGCCGCTGGGGTGTTTTTCCCAGAAACTCCTGCAGGGCGGCGGCAAAGGGTGAACCCTGACAGGCTCTGATCTGCTCGTGGCGGGGTGCAAGAAAACCCACCATCTCTTGCTGCATCTCCAGAGAGCTGGAGAGAACCTCTGTCCGCATCCTGTCGGTAGGGGAGGCATCGTCGATGGAGGGATGATAGAAATACGGCAGCTCAGATACTAAGCAAAGGGTGTTGTACTTAGCGGCATATTCAGAGCTGGATGCGCCTGCCATCACCATTTGGGCCGGGTCGCCCGGGGCAAACTGGGCGTAGTAATCATAGGCATCGGTGGATTTGGTGAGCTCATAGACAGCTTTGGCAAATGTTTTGGCCCATGGTACTTCCGGCTCCCCCTGGCTCAAAGGTATACCTAAGTTCTCAATGGCCCTGTGTAGCTCAGGATAGAGGGATGGCACCTGCCTGTTGATGTAAAAATACGCGCCGCCGAACCCTGCATTGTGCAGTGCGTATAAGAAGTGAGGCTTGGCGGTATCAATCAACTCCATCAATGCCTGGGTCTCTGGCAGAGGAGAGTCAAACTTGAGGGTCTTGTACTCGATGGGGAAGGTCCATTCCACCTGGTCTTTTCCGGCTGGGCGGTAGAAGTTGCTGGCATATGTGTAGATATCAAAGGGGCCCTTGAACCATCCTTCATTGAGGCGGGTACCGTCAGGATCGATGCACTTCACTAAGAAAAAGGTGCAGTCCAGCTCTTCCCGGAGAGCATCATCTTTAGCCAGCAGTTCTGCCCAAAAATCGATGGTCAGTGTGCCGATGGGCTCATTGGGGTGGGGGCAGCCGAACCAGACTACCCGCTTCCGGCCTTCGCCGATCTTCAGACAGTAAATGGGCTCTCCCAGGCGGCTGCGGCCGATTACGCTCTGTTCCACCACATCCGGGTATCGGCGTGACAGCTGCTTGGTTCTAGAGTTGAGCTCATCAACTGTTAGGAAAACCTCATACTCAGGGATCCTTGCTTCAATTTGCTCCCAGTTGACCACCGCATACACTTCCTTTCTCAATCGGGTCAAGGGAAGGGAGATACCGCCATAGCCGTATCTCCCTTAAGAGAGAGCCTGCCTAAACAGAACCATCACCCAAGCTGGCTGGCCTAGGTTAAAGCAGCACATCGCTCAGCGGCTGAGCCAGACGTTATTCTCCTCACTGACAAGGTTGAGGTTCCACTGCTGGGGAATGAAGTCATTTACCCGGGCATCAGCAGCGGTATAGCCGAACTCGAAGTACAGGGGTATCACTACCACATCCTCCATGATCAGCCGCTGGGCTTCCTTCCAGATGGCTTCCCTCTCCTTGGGATCCACAGTCACGCTGCCCCGGCTCAGCAGTTCATCAGCCTCTGGATTGCTGTAGAAATGGGCATTGCTGGCGCCTATATTGTCAGAGTGGAACATGGCGTGGAGGCCTGTTGCACCGCTGTAGGCGAAGTCCATGAACAGCCCTGAGTTGCCGTTCTGAAGATCGGCAGACCAAGTTCCCACTTCCTGGATGGCCAAGCTGGCATCAATCCCCAGTTCCCGCATCTGAGTGACCATGATGGTCACAATCCTGACCCGCGCCGGTTCATTCATGGTCTTAATCTCCACTGTCAGTTTCTGTCCATCACGCTGCAGTGTGCCATCGGGGCCGGGTGTGAAGCCCGCTTCGGCCAGCAGAGCCAAAGCTCCTTCAGGGTCGTAGGGCCAAAGCTCTGCAAGGCTTGGGTCGTAGCCAAGCAGGCCGGGGCCGACCTGTCCATATGCCCGCTGGGCATTTTCACCAAAGACGTTGGCAACAGCACTGTCAATATCTGCAGCCATAGCCAGTGCCTTTCTTACCTTAAGCTCGTCGAAGGGCGGAGTCTGGACATTGAAGCCCAAGCCCCGGTACCAGCCTTGGGCACTACGGTAGAGGCTGATCCGCTGATCGCCTCTGAGCCGGTCAACTTCATTGGGGGGGACTGTGAGGGAGACGTGGACATCTCCGGCTTCCAAGGCCATGATTGTGACGATATCATCTGGAATGATCTTGAAGGTTACCCGCTCTAAAAGGGGCTTTTTCCAGTACGCATCATTGCGCTCTAAGACGACTTGGTCATCGGGTACAAACCGGACCAACTTGAAGGGGCCCGAGCCGATGGCTTGCCGGGCAAACCCAGCAACTCCCAGCTGTTCCACTGCCTCCCGGGGGACTATGGCAATTCCCGCCAGGCGGATGGGATCTAGGAGAAAGGGATCTGGAGATTTGGTTACGATCTTAACGGTAAGATCGTCGATGACTTCAATCCTATCGATGTTGCTGAGCGCACCCAGATAGGGCGATTTGGTTTCGGGGTCCAATACCCTTTCCAAGGAGTACTTGACATCATCGGCCACCACCTGCCGGCTCTGTCCCTTGGCGAATACGGCGTTGCCGTCATGCCAGTATACACCCTCCCGGAGGTGGAACACCCAGGTCAGATCATCGGGATTCTCCCACCGGGTAGCTAGCCGGGGAATGGGCTGACTATCTTTGCCGGTTGCCACCAGGGTGTCGAAGATCTGACTTAGCACCGCGAAGTCAAAATCACTGGCAGACAGGTGGGGATCTAGAGTACCCACACTCTTGACGGCAATCATTAGCGTGCCGCCCTCCCTGGGCGCTGCCGCCAGACTGGTGCCGGCAGCCATTGCTAACAATACCACCAAGACTAAGCCAAAGAGCCTTCTTTCGTTCATCACCTTCAATCCTCCTTAAGACCTTTTTGCTTGTATTCAGCAGCTCCCGGTGCCGGGAAGGAGAAAAGGAGCCGGGAGCTTACCGGCGGATAGTAGACATCTTGGGATCAAGAGCATCCCTCAGGCCGTCACCTATGAAGTTCAAGCCCATGACGGCCAGCATAATCACAAGGCCGGGAACCATTACCAGATGGGGCGCTGTCCGCATGTACACCCGGGCCTCGTTCAGCATGGAGCCCCACTCCGGCTCTGGGGGCTGTACCCCGAGGCCTAAGAAACTCAGGCCCGATGCGGCAAGGATGGCGTTGGCCATGCCTAGGGCAGCCATGACGATCACTGGCCCGATGCAGTTGGGCAGGATGTGAAAAAACATGATCCGCAGATCACCGGCACCGGCGGCACGGGCCGCTTCGACAAAGGGTTCCCCCCGCAAAGCCAGGGTCTTGGCCCGCACCATCCGGGCGTACTCAGGCCAAGTCACAAGGCCCAAGACTAGCATCACGTTCCTGAGGCCGGGCCCCAGGGCGGCAATTACCCCGATGGCTAGGATGAAAAAGGGAAAGGCGAAGAACAAATCGGTGATCCGCATGAGCATTAGATCAATCCAGCCGCTATAGTATCCCGATACCACTCCTAGAATCAGTCCCAGGGAAGCAGAGATGCCTACCACTACAATCCCCACCGACAAAGAAGCTCTGCCGCCCCAGATGATCCGGCTGAGCACATCACGGCCGAAATTATCTGTCCCCAGGGGATGTCCCGGGCTGCCTACCGGCAGCAGGGGGTTAAGCAGGTCCATTTCATAGGGATCGTAGGGAGCTATGTAATCTGCCAGCAGGGCGACTCCCCAGAGTACAGTAATGATCCCCAAACCTATCAAAGCCAGCCGGTTGCGGCGAAACTGCCTCCAGGCCCGGCCGGCCCGGGATCCATCGGTGATGCTTGCTGGAACTCTTGGCGGGGACTCTAGCTTGGCCATTGGCTCCACCTCCGCTAATCGTACTGTATCCGGGGGTCAATTGCTGCATATAAGATGTCTACCAAGAGATTGATCAGGATGAAAATCAGGGTGAAAACCAGGACAGTGCCTTGTACAACGGCCAGGTCCCTGTTCATGATGGAGTTGACTGCCAGACGGCCGATGCCCGGCCAGCTGAAGATAGTCTCGATGATGACCGAGCCGCCCAAAAGATATCCAAACTGCATGCCCGACACAGTGAGGATAGGTATAAAGGCATTGCGCAGTGCATGGCGGTAGACCACCAGTTTGTCGTGGAGCCCCTTAGCCCGGGCAGTCCGGATGTAGTCTTGGCCCAAGACCTCCAGCATGCTGGAGCGGGTAACCCTGGCCAGCAATGCTGCCATGCCAAATCCCAGGGTACAGGCAGGCATGATCAGGTGCCGCAGCACATCTCCCAATCCGTTGTGAAGGTAACCCATCCCGGAAAGGGGCAGCCACCGGAGCCTCAGGGAAAAGGTCAGCATTAGGAGCAGGCCCAGCCAAAAACTGGGCATTGATATCCCAACGAGGGAACCCACTAAGCACAGGTGATCAATCCAGGAATACTGCTTCACAGCCGATATAACTCCCAGGGGTATGGCAACGGCGGTACTGATGACTAGGGCTGCCAGCGCCAGCTGGATAGTGGCCGGCATCCGTTCCAAGATGGTGACTGCAACAGGCTGCTGGGTATACATGGAGGTGCCAAGATCGCCTTTGAGCAGGTTCCGCAGAAAGATGAGATATTGAGTCATCAGGGGCTGATCCAGTCCATATTGGGCCCGCAGCTGGGCAATGGTCTCCGCATCGGGTGTGATATGGGGATTGGAGCTGAGCATGATGCTGACTGGATCGCCTGGCAAGATGTTCAGCAGCGAGAAAACAATGAAAGAGATCCCCAAAAGCAGTGGAATCATGGCTAGTAGACGGCGGGCTATATACCTGGTCATATAGGCACCTCTTTCTGCTTACCAAATGTACCCAGTGCTTAAATCTAATCTTATTCAAGGGAAAGGACGTTTTCCCTCCCAAGTCCTGTGGATACATGACACAGTGAATGTTAACATGTGGTAAATTGCCGGCCTGGTGGCACCCGGGGGGGCCGGGGCCTCGGCGCCTGCGTGTGTTAAACGCTAGTGTTGGCCGAGTAGGCCGTTCTGCTAAGGCTGCTGTTTGCGAGCGAAAGGTATTCAGTCGGCGGTGCCGTATTAGAAAGGGAAATGGGGGGTTGGCGGTCATGGAGTCTTACACTAATTTGAGCGGGGCGCCTGCTAAAGCCAGGAAGAATGCCGCTGCCTGGGAGCAGCTGTGGTATTTTACTAAGGGCCTTAAACAGGGCCTGCCCATTGCCTTAGGGTATTTTCCCAGTGCCTTAGCCTATGGAGTAATGGCTTTGGCCGCAGGCCTTTCGGCCAGGCAGACTATACTGATATCGGTTCTGGTGTTTTCCGGTGCCGGACAGTTCATGGCTGTGAATCTGCTGTCTGGAGGAGCACCGCCCTTGGCCATTATTACTGCCAACTTGGTGGTCAATCTCAGGTACTTTGTGATGTCTGCCAGCTTCTCGAGACGCCTCAATGTCAACTGGCTGCAGGCAGCCATCATTGGATTTGGGGTGACCGATGAGACCTTTGTGATGAACTACTTAGCCGACCTGGAAAAGCCGGCACTGTCGGGAAGCCCTTTGGGTGAACGCGGCACCGGAAACGAGCAGGCAGTTTACCTGCCGCCAAGCTATGTGCTGGGAGTGAACAGCATCTCTTACGCCGGCTGGATCCTGGGTACGTATGCCGGGACCCTGTTTGCCGATGCTCTGCCTCCCGGATTTGGTGCGGGCATGGGGATCATCCTGTACGCTATGTTCATCGCTCTCCTCATCCCTGCCGCAGCCGGCAGTTGGGGTATTGGAGGAGTTGCTGCTGCCGGCGGCGCATTGTGCTGGCTGCTTTCCCAATACCTGCCCTTTGGCTGGGCCATGGTCTTGGCAACAACGCTGGCAGCAGCCGGCGGAGTAATTATCTGGGGCGAAGGGGTGGATGGGCTTTGACGTCAGCTTCCTTTTGGTGGATGGTGATGGGCATGGCTTTTGTAACTTACCTGCCCAGAACGCTGCCTTTACTGCTGGGCAGTGAAGTGCGTCTGCCCCTATGGCTGGAGCGGTGGCTCAAGCTGGTACCCTATGCAGCCTTAGGCGCATTGATCTTTCCCGGTATCCTGACTGTGGACCCAAATCGGCCGTGGATAGGTATCTTGGGGGGCATCGCTGCAGCTGCAGCCGCATGGAAATGGAAGAACTTCGTCATCGCCTTGGCTGCAGCGTTCTTAGTTGTGTACATCCTCAGCTAGGGGGCAGGTGAATTAGAAGTCAAGGGAAATGGGCAAGAGGCTGTAGTGGGTAACTGGGTGGAAGAGGAGGATGATGATGGTAAGAGGTTCCTTGACGATGAGGCATCATCTAGTGTTGTGGATAGTCGCCGGCATGCTTCTCCTAACAGGTTCCACATATGCCCAGCAGGGCCAAGAGCCGGGGGCTGCCTTTGCTGTCAAAGTAGTCAACTACGATACAGAGCTGGTGGAGGGGGAGGTGAAGATTCCAGTAATTACCGGCCTCCATGATGCCGAGCTGGAAAACATCCTCAACTCCCGGTGGGAGAAGGACATCACGAGTTTTGTAGATGCCATCAGGGCTGATGCTGTGGCTTTTCAAGAGGAGATGGGGGAGGCAGCTGGGCACTGGCTGCCCTTTCACGCCTATACTGATTTCAAAGTTGGGTACTTAGATGAACGGTTTGTCAGCTTGCCCATGGTTTACTACTGCTATACTGGAGGGGCCCATGGCATGTCCTATCAGGAAAGCACCAATGTGGACTTGCTTCTGGGAGAGAATCTGGCATTGGAGGACCTATTTCTGCCTGGGTACGATTTCTGCAAGGAGATTGCCGCGGAAGTGAACCGGCAAAGAGCTGCCAATCCCGAGCATTTCTTTGATGAGGCCTGGGCGGAAACGGTTATAGCCCCCGACCACCCTTTCTACCTGACGGCTCAGGGCATCGTGGTCTACTTTGGATTATATGAAATAGCGCCGTACTCTACAGGGATTCCCGAGTTCACAATTCCCTATGATTATCTTTGGGAAGGGCTCAAGCCTGAGATCCAGGCGATGGCCGAGGCCCATAGAGGAAAGCCAGAGATTGAATGAAGGCAGGCGGGCTTTTGGCCCGCCTGTTGCCTTGGGCGTATCGTGTCTAGACAGCTCCTTACAGCTGGATACTGATGGGATCCTCCAGCACCACTACATAGCAGTCGTTGGTATAGGTGTGGGGAGGCAGAACGACCATGCCGGTGGTTGGCTCTTCTCCCAGCACAAAGGGTCCATGGTGCCAGACGCCCCGCTTAATCCTGGCCCACCATCCCGCAGGCAGGCGAAAGATCTTGTATTCATCGGGAGGTGTCCTGCTGCCGGCTTCTCCCACATGGAAAATGACATCCTTAGTAAAGCCGCCGAAGACTTCTTCAGTCCGCTCATGGATTTCGGCATGGGTGATTACAAAGGGCCGGGGCTTGATTACTAGGGGATTCATGGCAATATAGTTTGATGCGGAAAACTGCATCAAGGCCCGGTCCGGGAAGAATTGGAGCGGATCATCTTTGCTGCCCACCGGGTCGCCGCAATCATTGGGATTGAGAATGGTGCCAAAGGGCTCAAAGGCGGCTGCCGTCAATTCCTCTACCTTAAGCATACGTTTACTCCTCTCCTTTGTCAGTAAGCCTTGGCGATGCTGAACATCTATCAGCTAAGTTTCCCCATTGTCTTGAGAGATTCCTTCCATTCAAATAGAACTGCACCGAGAGGATTAGTCAAGGAACTGACCTTTACATGGAGAAGGGTAAATCAGAGGATTGGCAAAGGGTTAAAGCAGGATGTTCTAACGGAAGGAGTAAAGAGATGGATTCTTCATCGGTTACACCGGAGCAGAAGACGGCGCCGGAAGCTGACTCGGACCGATGGCCAAAGGGGCTGGAAGCGGTGGAAGACATCGGGCCGGAACAGAGCTCCCAAGAGATATCGACAAAGAAGATACGCAGACAGGTTGCCAACTTAGCATCACCGGCCCTGGTGGAAATGGTCTTGGTCAGCTTCGTCAATGTCGCAGACATGATTATGGTGGGCAGGCTGGGTGCATCGGCCATCGCAGCTGTGGGACTTGCCAATCAGCCGGTTTTCCTCGCTACAGGCATGTTTCAAGCCCTGAATGTGGGTACCACCGCACTGGTAGCCCGGTTTGTCGGTGCAGATATGGTGAATAAGGCCAACTCCACAGCTAGGCAGAGCCTAGTTGTCACAGCTGTCTGCGGGGCGCTGGTGAGTCTGATGGTATATATCCTCACCCCCTGGGTCATGGCTGCCATGGGCGCGCGGCCGGATGTGCGCCCACTGGGAATTACCTACATGCAGATAGTCTGTCTAGGGCTGGGCTTTCGGACTGTAAGCATGGTGTGCTCATCGGCACTGAGGGGAGCCGGGGATACCAGGACGCCTATGGCGGTGAACCTGACAGCGAACTTTATTAATGTGGTTGGCAATTACCTCCTCATCTACGGACATTACGGGTTTCCCCGCTGGGAGATCGCTGGAGCAGCGGCTGCCACCAGCCTTGCCGATGCTGCGGCTTGTGCCATGTTCCTCACAGTGCTGTTTTCAGGACGCTCTCGGATTAGGATATCTTTCCGGGGCGGCCACCGCTTTGATTGGCCGGTTCTAAAACGGGTGCTCAGTATCGGAATACCCGCTGCGGTGGAACAGCTGATCCTGCGGGGAGGCCAAGTTATATACGTCCGCATAGTCTCCAGCATCGGCACTGCTGTGCTGGCGGCCCATCAGATCGGCATGAACATCCTTTCCCTTTCCTTTATGCCGGGGCAGGCCTTCAGCATCGCTGCCACCACCCTTGTCGGACAGGGCCTGGGGGCAAAGAACCCGGACTTGGCTGAAAGAAGTGCTGTAGAGACCAGCAGGATGGGAATGATGATATCCACAATGATCGCGGGCTTCATGTTCATCTTCGGGCGGTGGATTGCCGCTTTGTATACCAGTGATCCGCAGGTAATTGAGAGTACTGCCATGGTGCTGCGGATCATCGGCCTAGTTCAGCCGGCTCAGTCGACCCGGTTTATCCTCTCCGGAGGCCTGCGGGGAGCCGGAGATACCCGGTGGCCGCTGTATTCTACCTTTGTCGGCATCTGGGGAGTACGGGTGGTTTTGGGGTATACCCTGGCCATCGGGCTGGGCATGGGACTCCTTGGTGCGTGGCTGGCCATGGCTGTAGACCAGATTGCCCGTGCAATTATCATTCACTATCGATTCCGTAGGGGAGGATGGAAAAAGGCAGTGGTCTAGTACATCTTCATGATTGGCTGGATCAACTGCAGAGGTTGAAGCTCTGCGGGCAAGTGGCTGCCGGCTATGATCTCAGCTCAGGAGCTGCAGCGGAAGGCTCGCCTTTGAACAGGCAGGAACTGCACTTCGTACCAAGAATTATCCGAAGGAATCATTTCAGGTAAAAACGGGAAAGAAATGCTTAAGCTGCCTTGGAGCTTAAGCTCTGAAGTGATAGTGCCTATCTTGCAGCAAAACGAGGGTGGAAGGTGATCTCAGTGAAAGGGAAAGCGAATATTGGGCTGGTTGGCCTAGGGGTAATGGGGCAGAGCTTAGCTCTGAATTTTGAATCCCGGGGATATGGGGTGGCAGTTTATAACCGGGGCGGAAGCAGGGTTGATGAGTTTGTTCAAGGGCCGGCCGAGGATAAAGATATCGTCGGGACTTACTCATATCAGGAACTAGCAGATGCTCTGGAGGTGCCCCGGAAGGTTTTCCTGATGGTAAAAGCCGGAGCTCCAGTTGATTCCGTCATCGCCGACATACTGCCTTTCCTCAGCCCTGGTGATGTGATTATGGATGGCGGCAACTCTCATTTCCAGGACACTGTGCGCCGTCATAATATGCTGAAAGAGAAGGGGATTCTGTTTCTCGGAATCGGTATTTCCGGAGGCGAGGAAGGAGCCCTTAAGGGCCCCAGCATCATGCCCGGCGGCGACAAAGAGGCGTGGGAGCTGGTAAGAGAACCTCTGCTGGCCATTGCCGCCAAGGCGGGGGACAATGAGCCGTGCTGTGCTTATCTGGGGCCAGGGGGAGCAGGTCATTTTGTCAAGACAGTGCACAACGGGATCGAATATGGAGATATGCNNTGAGGCCTATTTCCTCATGCGGGAGTTGCTGGGCATGTCTGCTGCTGAGATCGGTGCAGTTTTCCAGAGCTGGAATCAAGGGGAGTTGGAATCCTACCTAATTGAGATCACCGCTGAGATTCTCGCTCGGATAGATGAGTACACCAGCCAGCCTTTAGTTGACGTCATCTTAGATGAGGCCGAGCAGAAGGGTACCGGTAAGTGGACTGCTCAAGAAGCCATGGAACTGGGAGTGCCGGTTCCCACCATTGCTGAAGCAGTGTTTGCCCGTTCACTATCAGCTTTGAAAGATGAGCGGGCCGAAGCAGCCAAGCTGTTAACCGGCCCTAGGGGGGAGTTTGCCGGCGACAAGGATCAGCTCCTGGAGGACATCCGACGGGCCCTGTATCTAGCCAAGATCTGTTCCTACGCCCAAGGATTTGCCCTGCTTAAGGCAGCCAGTGATGAGTACAACTGGAATCTGGATTTAGGGCAGGTTGCCTTGATTTGGCGGGGGGGCTGCATTATCCGGGCCCGGTTCTTAGATGAGATTGCTGCCGCTTTTGCCCGAAAAGCAGATTTGACCAATTTGCTCTTGGATCCCTACTTCCGAGAGGCCGTGGGCCAAGGGCAGCTGGCCTTGCGGCGGGTAGCGGCTCTGGCGGCAGATTTTGGAGTTCCTATCCCGGGCTTTGGTTCCGCTTTGTTTTACTACGATTCCTATAGAAGGGAGCGGCTGCCGGCCAATTTGGTGCAGGCCCAGCGGGACTATTTCGGTGCCCATACATACCGCCGGACAGATATGCCTGGGGTTTTCCACACCCAATGGTAAGCGTAGATTGCAGCTGAAGGGGATCCCAGCGGGGTTAAGCTTATCTATCAAAGGGGGTAAGCTTCTATGTCTATTGCCGTAGTTTCCAGGCCTGAACCGTGCCTTATGGTCATCTTCGGCGCAACTGGGGATCTGACCCAGAGAAAGCTGTACCCTGCCCTGGTCAAACTGGCCGCCGAAGGGCGGCTGCCGGAACACTTCGCGGTTGTCGCTGTAGGTAGAAGGGAAAAAACCGATATACAGGTGCGTAAAGAGGCAAGCAGAGCAGCTGCAGCTGCCGGGGCAGGCCCGGCAACCATCGCCGGGGCAGAGGGACTGCTTCAGCACATCCATTACTTTCAGATGGATTTTGATGAGGAGGCATCTTACCCTCGGCTTCGCCAGCGCTTGGCCGAACTAGATGAAGTATACAACACCAGGGGGAACCGCATATATTTCCTTGCAGTGGCGCCCCAATATTTTGGGCCGATTGCGGATCTCCTCTATCAACACGGGATGACTTACCAGCAGGGGACGTGGCAGCGGGTAGTTGTAGAAAAGCCTTTCGGGCAGGATCTGGCTTCTGCCAGGCAGCTGAATGAACGTCTCACCCGGGCCTTTGGCGAGCGGAGGGTATTCAGGATCGATCACTATCTAGGCAAGGAAATGCTCCAGAACTTGATGGTCATCCGGTTTGCCAATACCCTGTTTGAGCCTCTTTGGAACGGAAGGTTCATTGAAGAGGTTCAGATCAGCATCAATGAGACAGTAGGGGTCGAGGGCCGTGGCGGATACTACGATGGGTCCGGCGCTTTGAGGGACATGGTGCAGAACCACATGCTGCAGCTTCTGACTCTAACGGCAATGGAGCCTCCGGTTGATCTGGATGCTGACTCTATCCGAGATGAGAAGGTCAAGGTGCTGCGTTCCCTGCGGCCCATTACGCCGGCGAATCTGGAAGCCAGTGTTGTTCGGGGGCAGTACGGGCCTGGCACGCTGGATGGCAAGCCGGCAGCGGGCTACCGTCAGGAAGAAAGGGTTGACCCCGGCTCTAATACGGAGACCTATGTGGCGTTGAAGCTCCATATCGACAACTTCCGCTGGAGCGGCGTGCCCTTCTATTTGCGTACCGGCAAGCGCCTGCCGGTGCGTTCTGCGGAGATCGTAGTCCGCTTCCGGGAACAGCCGGGAGTCTTGTATTTCGGCCGGACATCGTCGGAGCTGGGGCCCAACTTGTTGGTGGTCAGAATCCAGCCGGAAGAAGGAGTCTTCCTGCAGTTCAACGCCAGGCAGCCCGGCAGCCAAGGGACTATAGTGCCGGTGAGAATGGACTACTGCCAAAACTGCGGTACAGGGCTCAACTCTCCGGAAGCCTATGAACGCCTGTTGGCGGATGTGATGCGGGGAGATTCCACCCTGTTCACCCGGTGGGATGAGGTGGAGTACGCTTGGGAGTTCGTTGACCAGATTGCCGGCCTTTGGGAGCAGGCAGGTACGCCGGTGGAGCTCTATCCTGCCGGCAGCTGGGGCCCGCCCGGAGCTGATCGGCTCTTAGCTCAAAGCGGCCATCGCTGGATCTTGCCCTTCCAGTGCCTGCTGACCGAACGGCCAGACGTCCAAGTAATTGGTTCCGGCCCAATGGTGGAGAGGTGTCAATCTAGATTTCCAGAAGCCCAGGTGGAAAGATGACGGCAGTCCATATTCAGTCATCGAAGGCAAGGAGGTGCCCTGATGGCAAAGCTCTATGATGTGTCGATGCCTATACATGCCGCTATGCCGGTGTACAAGAATCGGGAGGAGAACCGCCCGCGGCTGGAAGTGATCAGGGATTTCAGCAAGGGAGCTTGGGAGACCCAGCTGCATCTGTATATGCACTCTGGTACCCACATGGATGCTCCCTATCACTTTGTGCCAACGGGAGAGAAAATCGATGCTGTAACCCTCGATGAAGTGATCAGGCCGTGCCGGGTCCTGGACTTCACCCATGTCGCCGCAGAGATAACCCCAAGCGACCTAAAGGCCAAGGATGTGCAAGCAGGGGATTTCATCCTATTGAAGACGGGGAACTCCTTAGCAGATAGATTTGTCCCTGACTTTGTGTATCTCGGTGCCGAGGGAGCTAAATACTTGGTTGAACGGGGAGTAAAAGGGGTAGGCATTGACGCGCTCAGCATCGAACGGGACCAGCCGGGACATGCTACCCACCACCTGTTGCTGGGGGCAGGGATAATCATCATCGAAGGATTGCGCTTAGCCGATGTGCAGGAAGGGACTTATCTGCTGCTGGCAGCCCCGCTGGCAGTGGCGGATGCTGAGGCCGCACCGGTCAGGGTGGTACTGGTAGAGGGCGAGTTGAAACCGTAGCCTGCAGGAGTCACTCTTCATGGGAGGAACTCGGTGAAGGTGTCAGATACCGGTCAATCAAGCTTAGGATCCACTGTTCCAGGGCCTCTCCCTTTTTCCAAAAAACATACAATGCAATGAGGGCCAAAGCAGCGACGATGCCCCAGCCGGCGGGGCTCAAATTGATCAGGCCGGCACCGGTTAACGTAGACACTAAGATACCCGGTGTGCGAAATCCGAGGATTAAAATGAGGAAAGTGCGGGTAGACATGGGGGTAAGGCCAACGACGAAGCAGAGAGCATCATCGGGCACGAAGGGCAGTAGAAACACCAGGGCGATGCCTCGAATCCCTTTCTTAGTGGTCAATTTGCTGAGAAAGGAGCCGGTCTTGTTCCCTACGAACTTCTCTACCAGAGGCTTGCCGAATTTCTTGCTGAGCTTGAACACAAGCAATGACCCGGCCACCATGCTGACAAGGTTGAGTAGAAAGCCGAAAGCAAAGCCGAAGACATAGCCTCCGGCAACTCCAATGATGTTGCCCGGCAGAGGAGCCACTATGATCTGGAGAATGTTGAGCATGACAAACCCCACTGGTGCCCAAGGGCCTGCTTGCTCAAGGAATGCCTCCAGCGCAGTTCTGTTGCTGAACAGTTGATAGAGCTGGGGAGCTGACAGAAGTGGTATGATTGCTGCCAGTCCTAGGATTACTATTGTCGGCCAACGAGACAGCATTGCATCGTTCCTTTCTCAATCTAGGAAGATTATACTGCTGCGGAGCTGGAAAGGCAACCGGCGGGAGTAAATGACATGGGCGGAAGAACTGGCTGCCACATTATGCTATCATCTGTGCCTTGCGGGTGTTAGCACAATCACAATTTCCTCTTGGCGGGCGGCAGCACGTGTGGTAAAATAAATACCGGGTAAGTTAGGAAATAAAAACAGCTGCAGAAGTCTTGGCGAGGCTGGAACTTATCCTACGTTAGAAGCGAAAGGAAGATGGTAGTGAAAAAAGCCGCATTACTCGTTTTAGTTCTTGTCACAGTGTTGGGACTGGCCCTTAGCTCTTCAGCAGCGGACGAGCCGGTCAAGTTGGGTTTAGGCCATGTTACATCAATTGCCAAGTCCCAGGGTTTGACTGTTGATGCCAGCGGAAAGGCAGTGCCTCCGATGGCTCAGGCAGACAGCACCATTGCAGCCGTTGCCTTCGATAGTGACGGCCGGATAGTGAAAGTGTACTTGGACACTGCTCAGAGCAAGATTAGTTTCAACAGAGACTGGACCATCTCCACCGACACAACCGCTCCCGGTCAGACAAAGAAGGAGCTGGGAGATGCTTACGGTATGAGAAGGGCTTCCGCCATCGGCAAGGAATGGTTCGAGCAGATTGCCGAATTTGAGAAATGGATGATCGGCAAGACCGTTGATGAGGTCAAAGCCCTTAAGGTCAAGGAGAGAGATGCTGCCCACCCGGCGGTTCCCGATGTGCCTGAGCTGACTTCTACGGTTACCATTACTGTCCAGGACTACATTGCAGCAGTGGAAAAGGCATGGGAGAATGCTGTACCGGTGAAGTCCGGAGGCAAGACTCTCGGGCTGGGCCACGACGTTTCCCTCGCCAGCTCCAAAACAGCTGCTCCCCAGGTGGACACTACGATGGCCGCTGCTTTGTTTGACGGCGACGGCAAGGTTGTAGGTGTCGTTTTGGATGTCATTCAGAGCAAGATGCCCTATGACACCAAGACTAATCAGCTGGCTGTTGACCCTGCAGCCCCAGTGCTCAGCAAGAAGGAACTGAAAGACGACTACGGAATGCGTAGAGCTTCTAACATCGGTAAAGAGTGGTACGAGCAGGCCGCTGAGCTGGAGAAGTGGATGGTTGGCAAGACCGCTGCTGAAATCCAGGCTTTGAAGGTCAAAGAGAGAGACGCCAGCCATGTAGCAGTACCCGATGTACCGGAGCTGACTTCTCTGGTGACCATCACTGTGGAGAAGTACCTGGCGGCACTGGGTGAAGCATACACCAACGCTGACTAAGAACGTGTCGGATATAGGTTCACCTCCAGCGTGTCTAAGGTGAAATCCAGGATACAATATGTCTTAGGTGAAGCAAGCCTCCCTCGAAAGAGGGGGGCTTGGGTTTCTTAGGAGTCCCGATCATTGGACATTGGACAAGATAGACTGGTGTTGATGATGAGAGTATCGAAGCTCAGGGTTTTAGTGATATCAATCGTGCTGGCGCTCCTTGGGATCGTCATAGCTGTTCGCCTTTACGGAACCAGGGGATATGAGAAATACACCGACAGCTTCTTTGACACCTTTGATACTGTCGTGGTAGTGGTGGCATACAACCGCAGCCAGGAAGAGTTTGATGCGTATTTTGACAAGATCCACCGGCGCTTCCAGGATCTGCATAAACGCTATGACATCTATCACGAATATCCCGGACTCAACAATCTCAAGACCATCAATGACCACGCGGGAGTAAAGCCGGTTAAGGTAGATAAGGAGATTATCGACTTGATTCTCCTAGGAAAGCAGCTGTACAGCCAGACTGCCGGCAAGACTAATATTGCCATGGGTGCTGTGCTGCGGATCTGGCATGAGTATAGGGAGGCAGGGCGGAACAACGCGGAAGCTGCCCAGCTGCCCCCGATGGAACAGCTCCGGGCTGCCTCGGAATATACCGATATTGATAAAGTGATTGTCGATGAGGCCAACAGCACTGTCTACTTGGCAGACAGTGAGATGAGCTTGGATGTGGGAGCCCTTGCTAAGGGCTATGCGGCTGAGCTGGTGATCCAGGAGATGGCGGCCCAGGGCCTAAAATCAGCCATGATCAGTGCCGGCGGCAACATCCGGGCTATAGGCAAGCCCTTGGACGGCATCCGGGAACGCTGGGGTGTCGGTATCCAAGATCCCCAACAGTCCATATTCTCCGAAGATGGACTGCTAGATGTGGTGTTCATCAATGACGGGGCGGTGGTCAGCAGCGGCGACTACCAGAGATACTATGTGGTTGACGGCAAGCGTTACCATCACATCATCGATCCCGCCACTTTGATGCCGGCAGAATACTACCACTCAGTGACGGTGGTTGCCGAGGGCTCTGGGGCAGCAGACTATATGTCAACTGAGCTCTTTCTGTTGCCTTGGCCGGAAAGCAGGGCACTGGCTGAAGAATTGGGTGTAGAAGCCCTTTGGGTGATGCTGGACGGCACTACCCAGACAACCGAGGGGATGAGGGAGATTCTGAGAAGCCAGGGAGCGTCAGGTGCTGCCCGCAGGTGAGGCGCCACCATTCCGGCAGCGCGGCCTAGTTCCCATGAGTGACTGAGTACACAGCAGGCAGCATCCCGTGGAGACTGATTGTGTATAGGGCCCGGCACTGCATCTGGGCCATGCGGCAGGCTTCGGCCAGCTCTTCGTGGCGATCTGTCAGCAAGATGGCCCGGCCCGAGGCAGCCAATACCCTCTTGGCTTCTGCCAAGAACCTGCAGTAAAGGGCGTCAAGGTCTTCATCTTTGGCGATCTGCTTGCCCCAGGGAAGATTGGTGACGATGCTGGTAATGGAGCCAGACGGAATCTCCCTCAAGTCACAGGCATCCAACAGCCGGATCTCCACTTGCTCTGGGGCATTTTGCGTTGCTGTTTGGACAGCTGCCGGGGAGATATCGCCGCCGGTGATGGATACAGCAGGGTATGCTGCCCTCTCAATGGGGATAGTGCCTGAGCCGCAGAATGGATCAAGAAAGACATCATCCTCCCGGGGATCAGACAGCCAGACCAGGGCATGGGCAACGGAGGGCCGCAGAGCTGCCCGGGAGAAGCTGCGCTGCCCCCGAAAGCGAAAGGCAGCGTCAGTCAACTTCAGAGAGAAAAGGGCGTCCTGGCCCAAGATGTCCAGCCGAAAGTGGAGATCATGGGCATCCTTTGTCCCCGGCACATATCCCCGGCCGAGGGTCAATCCCTCTAGAGCCGCGGCCGCCGCGTCAAATCTGCTGAAGGTATGCCGGCCGCTGCGGCTGGCATTGACTATGGCCATTGTCTTTCCATTTGGCCTTGTTAAGAGAGGAAACTCAGGAAAGGCAAGGCTGGCTATCTCGCTGGTTAAGTCCGGCAGGTCAGCTTTGTGGGGGCCGACTTTCAACCAGCCAAGATGCAGATAGAGGTTGTCGATGCACCCAAGCTGCAATAGACTCTCCCAGGGATCATCCGTCACCAGCAGCACACGTCCCCGCATCTGGGCTCGAATCCACGCCTGGGGGAACTTACTCATGATCTCGGAAACTACTATGTCCTCCAACCCCGGCGCAGCCGTCACCATATATGTAAGATCCCCAGCCACATAGACGCCCCCCTGCACTGACCGCTGGTCTTAGGCTCTCTTTTCTTTACGCGGCAGGAGCCCTGCCATTACCTTAGGTTTGCCGCGGCCCTTTGATTCCATAAGGCCTAGATGTCCACAAGCCTAGGTCCATCTTGCCAATTATGGGGGTCCCTGTCAACATGCAGCAAGCTTTATGCTAACTTAGAACTAGGCTTGGGAACGGTCTGTTTTCGAGAAGCGCTTCTTTACTTCCCGGGTCAAAACCTCCAGCAGTTCTGCTCCCTCAGGGGTGAGGCCTTCAGCAACAGACCAGCCGCCCTTGGGTTCTGCCGGCATCGATTCCGGCTTTTCTCTATGAGCAGGGTCAGAAACGCGGCCCAGCAGGTAATCCACAGAGACATCAAATACATCGGCTAACCTGACCAGCATTTCGGTGTCAGGAGAGCGCTGACCTCCTTCGTATAGGGACACAGTACTGCCGGAGCATCCCAGCAGCTTGCCCAACTGGGCTTGAGTCAGGTTAGCTTTATGCCGCAATTGGCGGATACGCTGCCCTAGAACCGACATGTCCCTCACTCCTCACAGAGAGTCTATCACGTTTTGTAATATCCCGGAAGCAAATATTGCAAAATGTAGAGCTCAGCTTGACTTTGACAGATTGCAAAGTTACACTGTAGGCGAAAGAACAGCTTTGGGGAGTGACATAACAGGAGGGACAAGAGGTGAGCAGCTCTGTACTGCGGGAGATGCGGAAAGCAAGGGGAATGACGCAGAAGGAAGTAGCTTCAGCCATTGGCGTGCCCCAGAGCACGTACTGCTTGATTGAGCATGGGAAGCGTCCAGCCGACTGGAAGACTGTCCAGAGAATCTGTGACCTTTTTCAAGTGGAGCATGATCACCTGTTTGTACCTAAGCGCTTTGCAGTTCGCAAAAGCTGATGACCAGCCGGTGACGGCTGGTCATCAGCCGCTTTGATCTTCAGGTGAGCTAGAGGGTCTGGGAGAAGCCTGTGCCGCTGGCTTTAATGTCCCGGGGGTCCCTGATCCAGAAGGTGAATACTCCGACTGCGGCAGCGTTGAGCAGCAGCGCAGCATAGAACACCGTTCCGTATCCAAAATTGTCCACCAGCCAGCCGCCCAATACCGGTGTTAGAACTACGACGGGGGCTAAGAATGTATTGATTATGCCGGCATAGACAGAACGGAAGCCTTCTGGTGCGAACTCCATGACAATGGGCAGGCGGGAAACGGAGTAGGCGGTATTGGAGATGCCAACGAAGGCGAAGCTGACTATGGCCAGAGCCAGCGAGGCAGGCAGCAGCGCTGAGAACGCCGCCAGCCCCATGGCAGCACAAGACAGCAGCAGATTGAGCTTGTGACCCTTGGCGTCAGCCAAGCGGCCGGCAAACAAGGACGCAAGCATCTGGCCGCCGGTCATGCTGATGGTGAAGTACCCGACGTACGCAGCGGGCAAGGTGAGGCGCTCCAGCTGATGTACTGAGAGAAAGGCGATCCCCACCTGTCCCATGAGCATGATCATAACCCCAATCACATAGCGGAAGAAATAGCGGTCATTGGCAAGAATGCCGGGAATCTGCCGCAGGTAATCACCTAGGCCGGTCACTGGCTGGCTTTCCCTTTCAGCAGGCAGCTCAAAGGTCAGATAAGCGAAGACTGCCCACCCGGCAGCGAGGAGCAGGAAGGCCCAGAAAAAGAGGAAGCCGAAATTGCTTGGGAACGGGAAGCGGTTCAAAGTCAAACTGGTGAGCCAGCCCGCGGCCAAACCGCCGATGCAGCTAAGAAAGGACCGGGCGGCAAATAGGGAGCCCCTTTGTCTTTCCGGAACGGAGCTGGCAACCAGTTCCATCCAGGCCGGTGTTCCGATTCCATCGAAGATACTGGATACAAGATAGCAGCTCAGAAAGGCAGTCAAGAGCAGCTTGGCTCGGTCAATGGGGACCAACCAGATTGAAGCAGCGATGACCACATATAAGAGGCGCTGTGTGCCTGACATGGTGAGCACATAAGGCTTTTTCCGGCTAAGCCGCTGCACATAGCGGGCACTGAAAAGCTGGGGGAGCATCCAGCCCAGGTTGTAAAGGGTGGGGGCCAGGCCGATGATCCAGGGAGAGGCGCCGAGCTCTTTGGCGAAAGTCGGTATTACAGTAGCGGGAGCGATAAAAGCCATAGCTGTAAAAAAGAACATACCGTCGATCAAGACGGCATAGTAGTTGCTGGTTTGGGCCCGGAATTGCCCGGGGCTGTTAGTCATCCGATGCTTCAAAGATATGTCCCTCCGTCTTTTCTATTTCTCCCGGCCTGATGCCGCTGTACCTGCTTGGCGGCAATGCATTAGTAGTTATTCTCTTCCAATCACCGTTAACCTCTTTGAGCTTCCCATTCACCGATTTGTCAAAACACCCTGAACTTGCAGGGGAGCTGTACCGTTCCCTCTAATATGTATGTTGAGATACGGGAAGGAGGCGGATAAGTTGAAGAAGGGGATCAATCGCTGGTCTATGCCAGGAGAGTGGCCTATCCAAAGATGCATAGAAGAGGCCAAAGCCGCCGGCTTTGAGGGCATTGAGCTGACCTTAGAGGAAACGGGAGAGCTGTCTCTGGGCAGCCGGGAAGCAGAGGTTAAGGCCATTAGAGCTGCAGCTCAGGCAGCGGGATTGGAGCTCAGGAGCCTTGCCACTGGCCTATTTTGGAGGTACCCTCTGTCGGCCAAGGATCCTCAGGTGCAGAAAAAGGCCAAGGATATTGTGATCAAGGCACTGACTGCAGCCCAGTGGCTGGGTGCCGATACCATACTGGTAGTTCCCGGTGTCGTCTCTGCCCCTCCTGGCGGGTCTGAGAGCTCCTCTTACGGGGAAGTATGGGATCGGGCACTTGGGGCACTGCGGGAGTTGGCTCCTGAAGCGGAAAAACGGTCAGTACATATCGGCATTGAAAACGTGTGGAACAAGTTTCTGCTCAGCCCCATTGAGATGAGGGAGTTTATTGACTCCATTGGGTCCGATTATGTCGGTGCTTATTTTGATGTGGGCAATGTGCTCTTATACGGCTATCCCGAAGACTGGATCAGAATCCTCGGCTCCCGGATAAAGAAAGTACACTTCAAGGATTTCCGTACATCAGTGGGCACCTTGGCTGGATTTGTCAATCTCCTGCAGGGTGATGTGAACTGGCCCGAAGTGATGGCTGCCTTCGCTGAGATCGGATACACTGATTATGCCTACGCAGAGATCGGTCCATACCGTTATCACAGTGAGGCTTTGATCGGAGATATCTCCCGGGCCATGGATTGGATCATGCAGCGGAAATGAGCAGCGGCCAGGAGCCCAACAGGCTGGGCAAATAGGAATTGATTCCTAGCACCCTTCTCCTATACCTGAATAGACTGTCGCTGTAGGAGCAAGTTCCTACCCATATGTGCAAAAGCATGAAGGAGGAGGGTTAGTGTGAGTCAAACAACTAGTTGCCCAGGTTTCAATTATACAATTAGAGCGGGCGACACATTCTTCAGGCTGGCGCAGCGGTTTGGGACTACTGTTGCTGCAATTCAGGCAGCCAATCCGGGGGTAGACCCCAATAACCTGCAGATCGGCCAGGTAATCT
>LSQX01393197.1_pt1 | contig 48502 bp, 49 predicted proteins | sample 654561 | NCBI WGS metagenome assembly LSQX01 (sample SAMN04489861, study PRJNA283612) | anaerobic digester metagenome | isolation source: 4 biogas reactors fed with cattle manure at either 37C or 55C with and... | place: Denmark: Kongens Lyngby | collected 2014
ACATTTTTAGATTTGATGTCCAAATGGTTTGTCGGCTCATCCATCACGAGCACGTTAAACGGTTGCAACAACAATTTTGCAAGTGCGAGTCGGTTTCGTTCTCCTCCGCTCAACACGCGGACGTATTTTTCTACTTCATCTCCACGAAAAAGGAACGACCCCAAGATGTCACGCACCCGGCTGCGATTGCTTTCGTTTGCGGCGTCAATCATCGTGTCCAACACCGTTTTGTCGCCGTCCAGATAATCCGCTTGATTCTGTGCAAAATATCCGATTTGAACATTGTGACCGAGGGTTAGTTTTCCCGAATAGGGAATTTCACCGACAATTATTTTCGCCAACGTCGATTTTCCCTGTCCGTTTTGACCTACAAAAGCAATCTTCGCATCTCTTTCGACCAAGAGGTTTACGTTTTGCAACACCTTGTTTTCTCCGTAGGATTTGGAGACGTTTTCTGTTGTTAGAATAACCTTGCCCGGAGTCACCGAAACCGGAAAGCGCAAAGACATCACACTATTGTCGTCTTCGTCCACTTCAATTCGATCGATTTTATCCAACTTCTTGATAAGGGATTGCGCCATAGAAGCTTTGCTTGCTTTGGCTCGAAACTTATTGATTAATTTTTCGGTGTGTTCTATTTGTTTTTGTTGATTTTTTTGTGCTGCCAGTTGTTGTTCTCTGAATTCGCTACGCAATAAAAGATATTCGGAATACGGCTTGTTGAAATCATAAATTTTCCCGAGGGAAATTTCAATTGTTCTGTTGGTTACATTATCTAAAAACATACGGTCGTGAGAAACGATAACGACCACCCCGGGATAGGTTTGCAGAAAATCTTCCAACCATAAAATGGATTCGATATCGAGGTGGTTGGTAGGTTCGTCCAATAACAGGATATCATTGTTTTGCAACAATAATTTTGCCAGTTCGATACGCATTCTCCAGCCTCCCGAAAAGGTTTCGGTGGGCATATGAAAATCTTCTCTTTGAAATCCCAATCCTTGCAAAATACGTTCGGTTTCGCCTTGATACGTATACCCGCCGTGAATTTCATATTGATGTTGAATATCGTTGAGGTCAATCATCAATTGATGATAGCCTTCGCTTTCGTAATCTTCACGTTCGGAAAGCTGTGTGTTGATGTGTTCCAGTTTTTGCTCTAAATCTCTGATGGTTACAAATGCCTCGTATGCTTCTTCCAATACGGTTCGCCCTTTGACAAAATCGATATCCTGTTTTAAAAATCCGATGGATATTTCCTTATCTGTAGCGATTTGTCCTTCGTCGTATTCTTGTTCTCCCGCCAAAATCCGAAGCATGGTAGATTTTCCGGCACCATTTTTTCCAATCAATCCAACTCTGTCTCCCGGTTTTAGTTGAAACGTAACGTTTTCAAAAAGATAATCTCCTTGAAACGAGACAGAAAGGTTATAAACATTTACCATTCTATGTAGTATAAATTTATGATAGTTATCAGTCCTATGCGCTAAATAAAATCGAAATTATTTTAATTCTCATAAGATGCTTAACTTTGCAAAGTTAAAAAACAAGTGATATGAGCATGTTGAAAGGAACAAAACTTTATAGCATTTTTACGGGCACCTGTCCGGTTTGCCATCAGGGTGAAATGTATACGGAGCCTAATGCTTATAAGACTACAAAGATTTTGAAGATGAATGAACACTGTAGTCATTGCGGAATTAAATTTAAAATTGAACCTTCTTTCTTTTACGGAGCCATGTATGTAAGCTATGCTGTTGGAGTTGCAATAGCCACAGCTGCGTTTGTTATTTCTTATTTCTTTTTGAATTTAAACAGACATTATACTTTTCTTGTAATCACGCTTACCTTGATTGCTACTTTCCCTTTTATTCTTCGTGTTTCAAGAAATATTTGGATAAACTTTTTCTTGAATTACAACGAAAACATCCTTAAAGAGAAACAAAAAGAAGGATAAGGTTTTGATTTTACACCGTTGGAATTGCGTTCGCGGATTCCAAACAATCAATAAGTACACCGGCATAATAAGGGGCTGTTGTCAGTCCCCGCATGCCGAGTCCGTTAAAACACGCCATCCGCGGATGCGCGGAATGTTGTTTGAGGATGGGTTTGTTATCAGGTGTGAGCGGCCGAATTCCGGCAAAATGATGTTCAATGGTAAAAGCGCAAGCGATCATTTCTTCTATATCCGATTTAAGGATTTCAAACGCTTTATCTGACGGTTCCCAATCCAATCCATCACTTTCGTCTCCGAAGGTTGCGCCTACTTTATAGGTGTCAGCTCCTAACGGAATCAAATAGCGTTTTCCTTTTAATATGCCCGTAGCTTTTAAATCGGGAGCGTGAACAATCAAGTATTCTCCTTTTCCGGGTTTTAGGGCGATATCTTTAAAAAAAGGATTGTTCAATACGGAAATTCCTTCACAAAAGACAATGTGTTTTGCTGTAATTCCCTTATATTCAAAGGTGTCATGGGTAAGGCGGAGTTGGTCATACAAAAACCGCACATCGTGATAACACCCGAGTTTGCGCAATTCGGAAACGTATTGATCAATGAGCGTTTGGATGTCGATTTGTGCCGTTTGATTGATTATGCCCATTCCGTAGGGGGCATTGATATTCGGATTGCCATTGCTTACGATGTCCGGATTGAGATACGCTTTCATCTTCACCTTATCGGAAGCTGCCATCCAATTATTTTGCTCTTGATAAGAAGCGAATATTCTATAAATCGGTTTTTGACAGTAGAAGGAATTCCCCTTGAGTTTATTTTGTAAAGACGCATAAAAGTCGAGTGCCTTGGGGTAAAATTTTTCAGTATGGGGAGGCGTGGTAAACCACTTTAGCACTGTGGGATTTAATATTCCGCCGGAAACTGCTGTGGCACACTTTGAATACGTATTAAAAACTTTAAACGACAACTTTCGGGCTTGTAGTTCTTCACAAATTGAAATTCCGGCAATGCCCAGTCCAACGATAAGATAATCCAGAGGTTTTGACATAGGTGTAAAAAAAATCCTCCAAACTATCACTTTGATAAACTTGGAGGATTAAAAATTAGAAATAAAAAGGAATTAATAACTCCATAAATCCATTTCAATATTTCGGATTTGTTCTTTGATACGATCTGATTCAATGAGTTGCATCAACGCATTGTCCACAACATATTCATCGATGCTTCTGTCACCGTAGATATTGTCTTCTTTGTAAATTACAGAGTTGAATCTTCTTGAATTTAACAAGTGATCGAAAGACACGGGTTGCGAGCTATTCTTGTTGTTGAACACCATGGCTTCGTGCAATACTTCTCTGGCATCCGGATAGAATATCCAGAAGAGCTCCACTGATGCATCAATATTATCATCAGGGTATGCTTTGGAACGTGCTTCATTTGCAACCGGACAAATTGCCAGCAAACGATATTTCAGTTCGCCCTGACGTTTGTCGATATACCAAATTCCTCGAATTCGATACTGTTGAACGTCGGCAGCATCCAAGGTAAAGCTACGAATATACTGCGGATCAACAAAACCTTCGGCGTTCAGTTGTTCAATTCCCAAATCGGTTGTATCACTGTACACCAAAGAAGATGAAATATCCTGAAGGTCTCTTTTTTCGGTAAAATAAGAATCGGCATACACTTCTGTAATGCGACCGCTTTTGATACCTTTTACCAAGACATCGTACAGGGATCTTCTTTCTGAACCAATGTTGTTCGTGTCAATCGGATAATACAGCGGGAAATTAATTCGCTCGTCAAGATCGATGATTTCCCAGACTGTTTTAGACCATAATATATCTCTCTCATCTGTATAACCGTATGGAAGCGGAGAATCATTGTCATAGATCATCTGCTCTTCGGTTTTTTTACCAATCTCTTGTGGTGTAGTGGCATTCAAGACATTTACCTGAGCATTGATTTGTGAACCTATCACCAGTCCAAAAACAGTTAAAACAACACTTTTCAAATTCATATCAATCGGTTTGTTTATATTTTTAGTTTGTCAACTCAATAAACACTGGAGTAATTTTCTTCAGTTTGTAAGATGTATTGCCCACAATGGTGGCGTCAATATCAAATATTTGAACTGTTTCTCCTCGTTTAGCACGTCTCAATGTAGCGACGGCAGCTGCGTTTAATTTATCTCCACTTACTCTTACTGTCGGTTGTCCGGAAACTTTAAAGCTAAATCCGGTAACTCTTAGATTTAAGTCAAATTCAAAGTCCGGCAAGGTGGCTCCGACAGAAGAAATTTCAAGACCCTGACGCTGCATTCTAACAGGTCCTCCGTCACCGTCTTCTCCACGAATGGTTCCGGTTGGTCTGGGAACGTCTCTGATACGGAAAACAGAATTTGAACTTACAGGCTCACCATCAGGTAAAGTTCCACTCGCTGTGATGGTAACTTCTCTTCCCGCTCCGGGTCTCATGATATATTTGGAACCGGATACTTTTGTTAAGCCGGGTGCAGATGCATCCACGTTGTTATCCGGAATTCCGGGAATCGAAATGGTCATCGGGTTGTCCACACCACGATACACCACGTTCATCTTGTCTGCAGCAATTACCGCTGAATTTGGCTTTGAAATAGTTGCAAATGATACGTTTACCGGAATTTCAGTATCCTCTCCGTTTTCAACGAAAATCAAGTTTCCTTCAATTTTGTGGTCTCCGGGGCTTCCAGCTCCGATTTTCAACACCACTTTTCCGTCTTCAATTTCGTATTGATCAGAAGTCAAAGGACGCCCGTCAAGAGTCAATTCTACACGGTTTGGTCTTGTATTGGGGTCTTTTCTACCCAAAACAATAGCTCCCTCAAATTGCTCGCCTGAGTAATACGCACTTTTAGAAGTCTCCAATAAGGTGTTGTACTGCGTAAAAGAAAGAGCAGCTGCTTGCTGACCTGCCAACATCGTTTGAAGAATTTCACTTTGTGTGTTTCTGATATCATTTTGAATTTGTGTCATCTTGGTTTTTGAAGCAATCATCGGAAAGCCTTGGAATTGATAATTTAACCAAGGTTCGGTTACCCCGTCACGTCTGGTAATATCAGGAGTTCCGAATTTTCTGTTGATGTCTTGAACAATAGAAGCATACGCCGGATTATCACCCAAAATATTGAGTAAATTCTCGCGGTATGAGTTCATGTTTTCAATGAACGCATTTCCAAGTTCGGTATATCCATCTCCCGAAAACAACATTTGATCCAAGTGATCTTTTGTATCTTGAATTTCGTAATTGTTCATGTCTTCCGGAGCAAGATTTGCACGCGCGTCTAATTGATTTTTTACATCAGCGATAAAAGCATCAAAATCTTTAGACAACGTATTGATCTGATCTGCTTTTCGCTTGACTTCACCGTATTGTTCCGGCTGCGCGCTTGCTTGTTCGCTTAAATTATCTACGAATGCTGTGATTCGATTGTCCATCGAGACGTTGGACTCTTCTAGTCTTTCATTTAGAACACCGAAAGCAGTTAACACTTCTTTTGACATATTCAATGCTAGCATCGCAATGAATATCAAATACATCATGTTAATCATTTTCTGTCTCGGCGATAGTTTTCCCTGTGCCATTTTCTTAGTTTAGATATTAAAAATTAGTACAAGAAATTAGTTTCTAGTTGTCATTGCAGAAAGCATCCCTCCATACACTCCGTTTAGAGAGGATAAGTTCGTAGCTAAATGACTCATTTGTTGCTGCAATTGCTCAGCATTTTCAGCAACTTGTTTGTTAACTTCTGCTTGTCTGCTTGCAGATTCTATTTGAATTTTATATAAGCTGTTTAAAGAATCCAATTGTGCTGCCGCCAATGCCATTTCTTCGCTATACTTTTTAGTAGAGCTCATAACTTCAGTAACAGGAGCAATTCCTTTTGCAGCGCCTTCAAATGAACGAATACTTGCACTTAAACTATTCATTAACTCAGCATCAATTCGTGCTTCTTTCAGCATACTATCCAATTTTTTGGACAATTGTGCTTCAGCTTCTTTATCTTCAACTTGTTTTTGCTTTTGTTTATCACGCGCAGGACCTCCTGCCAATTCCGGATAAACCAAAGACCAATCCACATCCTCATCAACCGGCTCGAAAGCGGATATAGCGAAAATAATAGCCTCGGTTACAAGACCGATAGTTAATAAAAGGTTTCCTCCGATTCCCGCAATTTCGTAGTGGGTAATCTTAAATAACGCTCCAACAATTACAATTGAAGCTCCCAGCCCGTAGGCCATTTGAAATAACTTTTTTGAAGATTTCGATTTTGCCATGATTTTAAAAAATTAGTAATATAAATGTTTAGGGTTTAGTAATTTGTTTAATGTATGTAGGTGGAATATGTTTTTAGTTTGGGGAATATGTTTTTAGTTTTCTACTCCCATATAATCTTGTACCGTTCGGAAACCGATGTAACTTCTTGCCGAATCAGCGTATTCGTAGTCTCTCGTACTTACTTGAAGGAAATATGCCACGTCTTTCCACGATCCTCCGCGAACAACTTTTCTCATGTTTTCCTCATCGTTTACACTCGGATTCATAGAAGATGAATATTCGTAAGAGTCCGGCGCATAAGATGAAGCTACCCATTCTGAAACGTTTCCTGCCATATTGTACAGGTTGTATCCGTTGGGTTCGTATGATCGTGCTTCAACGGTATAAAGCGCATCGTCTGCGGCATAATCACCACGCAAGGGTTTAAAGTTTGCCATAAAACAAGCGCGGTCATCTATAGTATAAGGACCTCCCCAAGGATATGATCCAGACTCGAGACCTCCTCGTGCGGCATACTCCCATTCTGCTTCACTAGGAAGACGGAAAGAGTTTACAAAATTTTGTTTTTTAGATTTTTGATACGCATTCTTATAGAGTGTCCTCCAAGCACAGAATGCTTTTGCCTGTTTCCAGTTTACACCAACCACGGGATAATCTCCGTATGCCTCGTGCCAGAAATAGTCATTGTGCATGGGCTCGTTGTAAGAATAGTTGAAATCTCTGATCCAAACCGTAGTGTCGGGATAAATTTCAAGCTCCTCTTGTTTGATAAAATCACTTCTTCGCTTCCCTTTATTACGTGCAGCGGCTTCAATATCCATATAGGTATATTGGAATTTCAATTTGCTCACGTCAATGGTTCGCTGTCCGTTATATGCTTCCTCAATAGGAATATACATCGTATCCATTACTTCGGCATAATATTCATCCGGATATTTTGAAGTGTCCCAGATAATATCAACTCTTTTGTTGATTTTACGTCCGGCGTAATAATCCTCACTGATACTGTAATAATTGTCATACATGTATTGATCGTAAGGAGTCATTTCTTCATTTTCCTGATCCAAGAATGCAAATTCTCCGATTCCGCCATCACCCGGAGTGGCTCCGACTTCATCAGCCATGATGGCCAATCTCAAACGGACGATAGAATCTCTCACCCAATAGACAAACTGACGGTATTCTGAATTGGTAATTTCAGTTTCATCCATATAAAAAGAACGAACGGTAACGGTTTTTGGGGGCGCATCATTTACACCTACAAAATCGTCGTCACTTTTTCCCATTATAAAAGATCCACCGGGAACCAAGGTCATTCCATACGGTTTTTGAGGATACCATTTTTTTCCTTTTACTCCTACAAGTTCTCCTCTGTCATTCTTATTACAACCAACTAAGAAAGCGAGTATCGCAATGAAAGCAATGTATTTATTCATGTGTACGGTTAATTTTATTAAATACAAGGGCGTAAACGTATTTAAAAAATGTGAGAAATACAATTTTTTTTTTGCTTACCCCTTAATTTTACAATTTTTCAATATTTATAAATTTCATTTTTAAGCCGAGCTTTCAACCATTTCTCAGGAATTTCCTGATTGCATGCCGTTATATAATCTTGTTGTGTACAAGGCAATAACGTTTGTTTTGAGTATTTATTGGCTGTGCCTTCAAAGGGCAATTCCATCCACCAACGCTCCGATTTATTGCTCTTTAAAAAAATTAGATTTATTTGTTCTTCTTCCAACGGGACGACGTAAGTGGTGTATTGCGACTCATTTTGAAAATCTTCATCATCCATCCTGAAATTCACGCCTTCGATAAAATACCAAAGAATCTGAGCCACCAACATCGCACTTTCAGCTTTTAGCGTATTTGCAAGCTCATACACGCCAAAAGAACGAACTTGATTGCTGATTCCGGCATATCTTGCTAAAGCACAAATCTCACGTCCGTCAAACCCATTCGGGCTGTTATGATTTTTATAACGCATCGAATTTGCATTTATTGCAGTCACATCCAAAGTTACTATGTCCGAATTTCGAAAAACGGGTTCTGTTAGGCTAATATCTGCCGTCACATCTCCCAAACGATACGCGTCAAAATAAAGCTTGTCCATCAATGCGATTTCTTCCGGCGGATTCAAAAAAGATTGATAGCCCAAAACTGCATAATTAAAGAGATTAAAAGGCTCCCCAACGATAATCTTTCCGATATACGATTTGTTGTTGAAAGGCATGTCCGAATTTCCGATATCAAATCGGCTGTCTATATTGGTTATATTAACCATTCTTCCTAGGTGGTTATACCCGCGATATTGTCCATAGGACATATCTTGGGGACCGCCAAGAATAATCGGAATTACATTTAATCGCAACAATTCCGACACCACGGCACGCAGTGCATGCATGGAATCTTCACGGGTGTGCCCGGCAGGAATATCTCCGATATCCGCAATTTTGTGTGTCCAATTCCCGGGATAAAGTCCGTAAAAAGCTTTTCTCACTGCTTCGAGATTTAACTCCTCCGCGATGTCAACAGCATCAGAGGCGCGATTTTCACGAACGCCCACAAGTGCAAAAAATGTGTGTTCCAAGTCGGGTATGTCATTTCCATCTGTATACATCGCTATTTGTTTTCCTATGGTACTTACGGAGAGATCATCCACAAAACAAATGAAATCTTGAGACAGCGGGGATAAAAAATCAATCATTATTTCTTAGTTGATGTCTTTTTTGTTTTTGTTGTTGTCTTTTTTGCTGTTTTTTTACTCTTCGCCTTGGCTTTCGGCGCTTTTTTGTCTAACAAAGCTTTTACTTCCTCTAATGAAAGTTTATCCACTTCCGTTTCCTTGGGAAGTTCCACTTTTGTCTTGCCTTGAATCAAATTAAACCTTCCCCATCGTGCTTTTTCAATTCTTATTTTTTCTTCCGGCCATTCGCGAAGTAATTTTTCTGCTTCCTTTCGCTTCTTATCTTCAATAAGCTCCACGATATCTTCATCGGAAAGATTGTCAAAATCATACTTCTTGTTTACGTTGATGAATATATTGTTCCACTTTAAATAAGGTCCGAAACGCCCCACTCCTTTTTGTACAGGTTTGTCTTCATACATATATATAGGAGCGTCTGCTTTTTTCTTTTCTTCAATCAATTCTATCGCAAAGTTAGCATCTACATCCAACGGGTCAATACCCTTTGGCAGGGATATAAAGGTATCTCCGTGCCGCACATAAGGACCGTAACGTCCGTTGTTCACTTCCACTTCTTTATCTTCGTAAACTCCCAGGTTTTTAGGCAGTTTAAACAAATCCAACACTTCTTCGAACGTAATGAGGTGCAATTGTTGATCGGGTCTGAGACTGGCAAATTTTTTATCTTCATCCTCCGCGGCGCCAATTTGCGCCATAGGTCCGAATCTTCCGAGACGAACCAACACCGGTTTTCCGGTTTCGGGGTCTTCCCCCAGGATTCTTTCTCCGCTTTCGCGTTCGGCATGTTCCTCAACATTCTTCACAGTCGGGTGAAAGGCTTCGTAAAAATCTTTCATCATTTTAGACCACTCCAATTTGCCGTCTGCAATTTCATCAAAATCCTCTTCTACTTTGGCGGTAAAATGATAGTCCATGATATTTTCAAAATGGGCAACCAAGAAATCGGTTACAATGATGCCAATATCTGTCGGAACAAGTTTCCCTTTATCCGACCCGACTATTTCTTTCATTTTCTTTTCAGAGACCTTGTTGTTTTTCAGTCGGATTTGAGTGTAGTTGCGTTCCACACCTTCAATCGAACCTTTCTCGACATAATTCCTGCTAATAATCGTTGAAATCGTTGGCGCATACGTAGAAGGACGCCCAATTCCCAATTCTTCCAATTGTTTCACGAGCGACGCTTCTGTGTAACGATAAGGAGGTCGGGTAAATCTTTCAGTGGCAGTAATATAATTGACCTCCACTTTTTCGCCTATTTTCATAGTTGGCAACATGCCATCTTGCTCTTCATCTTCCGTATCGGTTCCTTCCAAATAGACCTTTAAGAATCCGTCAAACTTAATCATCTCTCCGTTTGCGATAAACTGCTGGCTTACTTTTTCGGTCGAAAGAATATCGATTTTCACATTAGTTCGCTCCAATTGGGCATCGCTCATTTGAGACGCGATGGTTCGTTTCCAAATCAGTTCATACAGGCGCGCCTGATCTCGGTCTGCGGTGATAGTGTGTTGCGCCATGTTAGTGGGTCGAATCGCTTCGTGTGCTTCTTGAGCGCCTTTGCTCTTTGATTTAAAAACCCTCGGCTTGCTGTATTCTTTTCCGTAATAATCCGCGATTTCCTTTTGTGCGGCGGTTCGAGCCTCATTCGACAAGTTTACGCTATCTGTTCGCATATAAGTTATCAAACCGGCTTCATAAAGTCGCTGTGCAAGGGTCATTGTCTTGCTGACCGAAAAATACAATTTACGCGCTGCTTCTTGTTGCAACGTTGATGTTGTAAACGGAGGTGCCGGAGATTTGGAAGCGGGTTTTTTGGTCAGGTCGGCAATTTGATAGGAAGCGTCAATGTTTTTATTAATAAAATCGACTGCTTCTTCTTTGGTTTTAAAATTTCCGGCAATTTTAGCTTTGAATTTATTTCCTTCTACGGTAGTAAACTCGGCATCCACACGATAGGACGCTACCGGAACGAAAGCTTCTATTTCGCGTTCTCTTTCCACTATCAACCGGACGGCAACTGACTGAACCCTTCCAGCAGAAAGACCGCCCTTCACTTTTTTCCACAATACGGGCGATAATTGATACCCTACCAAACGATCCAAAACTCTTCGCGCTTGTTGCGCATCTACCAAATTGTAATTAATGCCTCTTGGATTTTCTATCGCACGGTTGATTGCAGATTTCGTAATCTCATGAAACACAATCCGTTTTGTCTTTTTCTTATCCAGATTCAATTCTTCTGCCAAATGCCACGCAATGGCTTCTCCTTCTCTATCTTCATCACTCGCCAACCAAACTGTCTGTGCTTTGTCAGAAAGTTTTTTTAATTCATCGACCAGTTTCTTCTTATCCTTACTCACTATATATTTAGGAGTAAAGTCTTTTTCCACATCCACTCCCAATTCATTCGCAGGCAAATCCGCAATATGCCCAAAACTAGAAGTGACTTTAAAATCCTTTCCGAGCAACTTTTCTATTGTTTTGGCTTTTGCAGGCGACTCTACGATGACTAAATTTTTTACCATATTGATTGACTTTCATTTTGCCTACAAAAGTATGTGATTTTTTTTATACCTGTCATGAACGTATAAATTAATTGATTTTCTTGCAGTTATTTCTTGCTGACAAGTCTGAAAAGACTCAAAATAAACGCTGTCAATTTGTCATTAATCAAGATATAATTGTAATTTTGCATTCCTTTTTGTACCGATACTTATGGAAAAGAATATTGATGAAAGCATCCAAGGCAGCACGCTGGTTTTGGATTCAAAAGCAGAAAACACCAAAAAACTTTTTATTGAAAGTTACGGATGTCAGATGAATTTCAACGACAGTGAAATTGTCGCTTCCATATTGGCTGAACAAGGATACAATACCACCGACTCCTTGGAACATGCCGATTTGGTTTTGGTAAATACGTGTTCCATTCGCGATAAGGCCGAACAAACGGTTCGCAAGCGCTTGGAAAAATACCAAGCTGTAAAACGCATGGCGAATCCTGAAATGAAAGTTGGCGTCTTAGGCTGCATGGCGGAGCGATTAAAAGAAAAATTCTTGGAAGAGGAGAAAATCGTCGATTTGGTCGTTGGTCCCGATGCATACAAAGACATTCCGAACCTTTTAAAAGAAGTTGAAGCAGGTCGTGATGCTGTAAACGTAATCTTATCGAGAGATGAAACCTATGCCGATGTCAACCCCGTTCGTTTAGGCGGCGGCGGAATTACGGCATTTGTAAGCATTACCCGCGGTTGCGACAATATGTGCACCTTTTGTGTGGTGCCGTTTACCCGTGGACGCGAACGCAGCAGAGATCCATACAGCATTTTAAACGAAATCACGGATTTGGTAGAAAAGGGATATAAAGAAGTGACTTTGTTAGGTCAGAATGTGGATAGTTATTTGTGGTATGGCGGAGGGCTTAAAAAAGATTTTCACAAAGCTTCTGAAATTCAAAAAGCTACTGCCGTTAATTTTGCGCAGTTGTTGGATATGGTTGCCAAAGCACATCCTGCTTTGCGCATTCGATTTTCCACCAGCAATCCTCAAGATATGACCGAAGATGTGCTTCATGTGATGGCGGCACACAAAAATATTTGCAAACACATCCACTTGCCTTTCCAAAGCGGGAGTACGCGTATCTTAAAAGCGATGAATCGACAACATACCCGAGAAGAATATATTGAATTGGTCGACAAAATTCGAGAAATCGTTCCCGACTGCGCACTGTCTCATGACATCATTGCCGGCTTCCCGACTGAAACCGAAGAAGACCACCAAGACACGCTCAGTTTGATGGAATATGTAAAATACGATTTCGGATTTATGTTTGTCTATTCGGAACGTCCCGGTACTTTGGCTGCCCGTAAATTGGAAGACGACATTCCCGAAGCAATAAAAAAGCGTCGTTTGCAAGAAATAGTAGCCTTACAACAGCAGCACAGCGCATACAATACAAAGCGCATGCTTGGCAAAACGGTCGAAGTGCTGATTGAAAAAGAATCTAAAAAGGACGCAAACGAATGGAGCGGAAGAACATCACAAAATATGGTGGCTGTTTTTCCCAAAGAAAATTACAAAGCCGGTGATTTCGTTATGGTAGAAATCACCGACTGTACCACGGCAACCTTGATAGGAAAAGCAGTGGGGTATTCTGAAAATCATAAATCCGAAAATTCGAGTACTTATGGATAATGTTCAAGCTATTAAACAACGGTTTGGAATTATTGGAAATGACATCAAATTAAATCGTGCAATTGAGAAAGCGATTCAGGTGGCTCCTACCGATATCTCTGTTTTGGTCACCGGGGAAAGCGGTGTCGGAAAAGAGAGCATTCCGAAGATTATCCATTCGCTTTCTCACAGAAAGCACGGCAAATACATTGCAGTCAACTGTGGCGCCATTCCTGAAGGCACGATTGATAGTGAACTTTTCGGTCATGAAAAAGGCGCATTTACGGGCGCCACTGCCACGCGAAGCGGATATTTTGAAGTTGCCGACGGAGGAACCATTTTTTTGGATGAAGTTGGAGAACTTCCGCTTCCTACACAAGTACGCCTCTTACGTGTTTTGGAAAACGGCGAATTTTTAAAAGTAGGTTCGTCCAAAACTCAAAAAACAGATGTGCGCATAGTTGCCGCTACCAATGTAAATATGGCACAAGCCATAGAAAAAGGCAAATTTCGAGAAGATTTGTACTACCGACTTTCCACTGTGGAAATTAATTTGCCGCCTTTACGTGAAAGAGAAGGCGATATTCATTTGCTCTTTCGGAAATTTGCATCTGATTTTGGACAGAAATACAAAATGCCATCCATCAAACTTACGGATGATGCCGTGCAGTTACTGACAAAATATCGTTGGAACGGGAACATTCGCCAGTTGCGAAACGTCGCGGAACAACTCTCTGTCTTAGAACAAAACCGAGAAATCAACGCAGCAACTTTAAAACAATACCTGCCCGATTTTTCCAGCAACCTCCCTGCGCTGGTCAGTTCAGAAAAAAAGGAAAGCGATTTTAGCAGTGAACGCGAAATCTTATACAAGATTCTTTTCGATATGAGACGCGATGTAAACGATCTTAAAAAACTTACTTTGGAATTGATTAAATCAGGGAATATTTCAAAAGTACAAGAAGAGCAATCTTCGTTGATAAACAAAATCTATGCGGACGAGCGTTTTATTGATGATGAATTTCCTACCATGGAAGAAACCGGTGAGGAAGAAACCACTGCCGAAATGGAATTAATCGGATTGCCGGAATCTCAGAAAGAACCCAACAAATCTTATGAATATGTTGAAGATATTGAGGAAGAAGAAAGCCTTTCACTGCAAGAAAAAGAACTGGAGTTAATTAAAAAATCCTTGGAGAAGCACGGAGGAAAAAGAAAGGATGCCGCTGAAGAATTGGGAATTTCCGAGCGCACACTCTATCGTAAAATCAAATATTACAACCTGTAACACTAAAGCCTCTTGAAGTCAATTTCTTTTTTTTCATTTAATTTCCGTCTGTTTTATCTGCTGATGGCATGGGTTGTCATCGGATGCGGTGCCTATTCATTTACAGGGGCGGACATCGACTACAACACCACACAAACGTTTCAGGTGAATTATTTTCAAAACGCAGCCCCGATTGTAGAACCCGGAATTGAAAGAGATTTTACACAAAAACTTCAAGATTTATTAATCAATCAGACCAATTTGTCTTTGGTTTCCAATGGGGGAGATTTGATTTACGAAGGAGAAATTACGCAGTATTATATTTCACCCATTACGGCTACTTCTGACAGTCGCGCCGCACAAAACAGGCTGACCATCGGTGTAAATGTCCGGTTTTACAACACCAAAAATCCCGAAAAAGTTTTTGAACAAGTCTTTAGTTTTTATTACGATTATCCGGGAACGGTACAACTAACCGGAAGCGCATTACAAAATGCCGTTGACATTATCTTTGAGAACATCACGCAAAACATTTTCAATAAATCCTTGGCAAACTGGTAAGTTCCATTAACAAAGCACGATGAACAAAGACACTTTTACATATTTGCTTGCGCATCCCGAAAAAACAAGCAGTTCGGAAGTCGTTTCTCTTGAAATGCTCTTGCGGACGTATCCTTTTTTTCAAAGTGCCCGTGCTTTGCAATTAAAAGGATTGAAAGACCAAGGAAGTTATCGGTACAACGATGCTTTAAAAGTTGCCGCCACGCATACAACCGACCGTGATGTGTTGTTTCAATTTATCACTTCTGAGCATTTCATTCAGCATGAAATTTCAAAAAACATTCTGCAACACTCAGACGATGTCCATTCCATTTCCGTTGTTATAGACGATATTTCGGAAGCAGTCAAAACAGATGAAAACGCCCGTTTTGAGGAAGAAAAACAAAAAGCTGCTGCCATTCTCAATCCAAATTTATTTGAGCGAAAAACCGCATCTATTGAAACGATGGTCGCCACGCATAGAGACAGCACCGAAGTTTCCGACACCACTGACATTCTCCAACCCAAACCTTTGGAGTTTACCAAAAAAGACAGACATTCTTTTTCAGAATGGTTGAAACTTTCAAAACTTCAACACATCGACAGAAAAGAAGAAAAAAAACCGCTTGATGCTGAAGAGAATGACCCTTCACGAAATCGTCAAGCAGCCTTGATTGAAAAATTCATTCAGGAAAAACCGCGTATTGTTCCCGGAGCCCCGAAAGAAACGGTGGATTCGGTAGCGGATACGTTAAAAAAATCCTCTGATGAATTCGGTAATAAAGAGGCGTTAATGACAGAAACTTTGGCGAATGTTTACTTACAACAACGCAATTTTAAGAAAGCAATTCAAGCATATAAAATATTAATTTTGAAATATCCCGAAAAAAGTAGTTTCTTTGCAGACCAAATTCGGGCAATTGAAAAACAGATAAATCCGGAAGACACATGAGTACGTTTACAATTTTTTTAATTCTGATAATGATCGTGGCCTTTTTATTGGTCATCGTTATAATGGTTCAAAACCCTAAAGGAGGCGGTTTGTCTTCATCATTTGGCGGCGGCGGTGGCGGTCAGATTGGGGGCGTTCAACAAACGGGAGACTTTTTAGACAAGAGTACCTGGACCTTGGCAACCATTATGATTGTATTGATTTTGGTATCCAACATCTTTATTATGGGTGGCAGCAGTCTGCAATCCAAAACTTTTGATGAAAATGCAGTTCCTGCGATACCTGCAACGGAAAATACGTTTCCCACAGGTGCAGGCGACACTACAGACACACCTGAATAAGAAAACTACTAAGACATTTAGTTAAAACAATGCCGGCTTTTTAAGCCGGCATTGTTGGTATTCACAAATCGCTTCAGCAGCTTATTGTACAATTATTTGAACGGTTTGCAAGTTCGGCCTTTGCTCACTTTAATTTATATGGAGGATTTAGAAACTTAGTCGGAAAGGTTAGAAAGTCTAAAAAGTTTTAAGTTCAGGGATTATCGTATTCGGGTTCTTGGGCATAACCATTTGAACAAAATAATGCAATAATAAAAAAATAGTAATAGTTCTTCATTAGTTAGAAGTTTTATGGTGGATATTTATAATTAAGTAGTGTACTCTTTATTTATGGAAAACCGGTATTATTCACAGTACGCCAATTAATATCAAAACGCCCTTCAGTAATCTCTATAAAATCGCCGGGGTCATCCCTGTTTACCATAGTACAGCTAAACGTGCCTGAAACAATCCCATTTTCGTAATCATAGCGGGTAATAGTAAGTGTCCCGCCGTTTTCTATGGAGCAGTACCACTTAAAAACTTGTGCTTCCTTATCCCACCATCTGGCTCTTATATTAATGGAATGGTTTGCTTGCCCCAATCTTTCGCAATTGCTTTCCTTTATAGAAAAAGTACCTTCCCCATTTTTATGCAAGTCAATAATATGTAAATCTAATAACCCTCCATTTCCGCTCTTATAATCCCTCACATTGATTTCATCATAAACATAATTTGGAGAATCTCCAAATGCGGAGAACCACATTCCCTTGTTCGGGGGAATAGCTGCTGTTCCATCCCGTGGTATTAACAGTTTCCCATCCACATAGCAGCCAAAGGTGTTTTCTCCGGTTTGGGTTATGGGCGGTAGGGTAGGAACAAAGGCATCGTCATCGTTATTACAGCCTCCTGCCCCTAAAAGGAAAAATGATAGTATTGCCGGTATCAGGATATGGTTTTTTAACAGTGTTTTCATGACTTCTGTTTTTTGTTTATTTGTTAAATATAATCCAAAATATTTTAACACGAACTCCAACAAGGGATTCTTGTTGTATCGTTAAAAACATCAAGTTGTGCCCAGGGAAAAACCCGTTCATACAGCACCCCGGAGGTAAATTCTTCCTTATCAATGTTTATCAACAGACTGTCTATATTGACTTCGGGTTCATCATATTCTTCCTGGGCGTAGCCGTTTGTAAGAAAAAGTATAGCGATAACGAAAGGTAGTAATTTTTTCATGGTAGTTTGTTTTGGTTAAAATAATAGTGTTGTTATCTTTGTTTTTATGGGAAATTTCCGGGTAATTCATTCCATTTAATATCAAAACGACCTTCTGTAATCTCTATGAAATCATTCGGGTCATCCCTGTTCACGGCAGTACTATTAAAAGTTCCTGATACAATTCTATTCTCAAAATCATAGCGGGTAATAGTAAGTGTCCCGCCGTTTTCTATGGAGCAATACCATTTAAAAGCCTGTGCTTCCTCATTCCACCATCTTACAAAAAGATTAATATTGGGATTAGCATCCACATTAGCTTTACAATTGCTTTCATTTATTGTATAAGTGCCCTCACCATTTTGCTGTAAATCTGTAATATGAAGAGTTAAAAGTCCTCCATTACCACTTTTAAAATCTCGAACCATTATTTCGTTATATGTAAAATCTGTTGGACCTGGTCCTGCAATAAACCTTAACCCAGAATCAGTAGTGTGTAAGGATCCCGTGCCATCCCGGGGAATCAGGAGCTTGCCATCCACATAGCAGCCGAAGGTGTTTTCACCGGTTTGGGTAATGGGTGGCAAGGTAGGAACAAAGGCATCGTCATCGTTATTACAGCCTCCTGCCCCTAAAAGGAAAAATGATAGTATTGCCGGTATTAGGATATGGTTTTTTAACAGTGTTTTCATGTTTTTTATTTTTGTCAAGAAAAGTGTTATTACTCGCCTGTTTCATTTTTAAAATTATACTTAACCCCAAAACTTATTAAATTATTTCTTAAGTAATGATTTCTGTTTCCCAAAAGAGTCGATGTATAACCCTTCTCTGTACCAGTCAAAAGATCAAGTTCTGCATATATCGCCATTTTTTTATTTATAAAATAATTAAATCCGAATCCTGCATTAGCGCTTCCATATTCGTTTAAATAGTCTTCTGTTGGCATATTTTCAGAATAGTTGATATATTCACTCTTGGTTTCTATTGTATAACCATAGCCCAGTTTTAGATGTCCTTTTAAATTTTTATACAATCTAAATTCCCACTTTAAATTGAAAGGAATTGTAATTAAAGTTCCTCTAAATGTTCCATGCCTTTCATCAGTACCCAACCAGCCCGTAGTAGATGGCTCATAGAACGAAACGCCTGCTTTATAATACTTAACTTTGCCTGACAGACTCCACTGTTTTCCAAAATAATATTCTGCCAATACACCTCCTTGAAAAAACTGTGCGGATTCCCCCACATTAAAATCATAAACACTGTTTATTCCAATTTCTGCCCCAAAATACCAGGTATTCTTTGGGTTTACAATTTCCAATTCTTGCGAAATAGTTTTGCCGGAAAGTAAACTTAAAACAATAAACATCAGCATTTTTAATTCTAATTTCATTTTAAGTAGATGCATTATCATGACTTCTGTTTTTTGTTTATTTGTTAAATATAATCAAAAGTATTTCATTCCCATTCAAGAAAGACAAGCTTAAATGCTTTGTGTCTAGCTAAACAATCCAAAAATCAAAGTTAGAAGCTGTTGAAAGTACTTTGAATAACAACCGCTTCTGACAAGCTGGCACTTTTGTTTGGAAGAATTGGCAGAAACCGCTAATGGCATACTTTCTGCCTAATGCATGTCGTGTAAAAAAAATAAGGTTTAACTAAAAAAATAGTATTGAAAATGGCATTAAAAATTCAACCGTTAGCAGATCGCGTTCTGGTAGAACCGCAAGAAGCCGAAACAAAAACAGCTTCAGGTATTTATATCCCGGATTCTGCAAAAGAAAAACCACAACAAGGTAAAGTCGTTGCAGTAGGAAACGGAAAAGAAGATCACAAAATGACTGTAAAAGTCGGTGATACTGTTCTCTATGGAAAATATTCCGGAACAGATTTAAAATTTGAAGGCAAAGATTACCTTATTATGAGAGAGGATGATATTCTCGCCATCATCTAAAAAAGTTGAACGTTCTTTATATCAAAACAAGTTCAACAATCACATTAATTACAAATCACAAAGCATACTATCTAAAATAAACGCATAATAAAATGGCAAAAGAAATAAAATACGATATTGAAGCCCGTGACGGCATAAAACGAGGCGTTGATGCTTTAGCAAACGCAGTAAAAGTAACGTTAGGTCCAAGAGGACGTAATGTAATCATCAGCAAATCTTTTGGTGCTCCTCAAGTCACCAAAGACGGGGTAACGGTAGCCAAAGAAATCGAATTGGAAGACACACTCGAAAACATGGGTGCACAAATGGTTAAAGAAGTCGCTTCCAAAACAAATGATTTGGCAGGTGACGGAACCACCACCGCAACTGTTTTAGCGCAAGCAATTGTGCAAGAAGGACTTAAAAACGTTGCTGCCGGTGCCAACCCGATGGAACTTAAAAAGGGAATCGATCAAGCGGTGGAAGCGATTGTCGAGAATCTTGAAAAGCAAACAACCAAAGTAGGAAATTCTTCCGAAATGATTAAGCAAGTAGCTTCTATCTCTGCTAATAACGATGAAGTCATTGGAGAACTCATCGCCAATGCTTTTGAAAAAGTAGGAAAAGAAGGCGTAATCACTGTTGAAGAAGCAAAAGGTACAGATACCTATGTAGAAGTTGTGGAAGGAATGCAGTTTGACCGCGGTTATCTTTCTCCTTACTTCGTAACCGATACCGAAAAAATGCAAACGGTTTTGGAAGATCCTTACATCCTTCTTTACGACAAGAAAATATCGTCGATGAAAGATTTACTTCCTGTTTTGGAACCGGTTGCTCAACAAGGGAAATCACTGCTTATCATCGCTGAAGATGTGGACGGTGAAGCGTTGGCAACGTTGGTGGTCAACAAATTAAGAGGTTCGTTAAAAATCGCTGCTGTAAAAGCGCCCGGATTTGGAGACCGAAGAAAAGCAATGTTGGAAGACATCGCCATCCTTACCGGAGGTACGGTGATTTCTGAAGAGCGTGGATTCACCTTAGAAAACACTACTGTAGACATGCTTGGTTCTGCCGAAACCATTACTTTGGACAAAGACAATACGACCATCGTAAACGGTGCCGGAGATAAAGAAGCGATTAAGAGCCGCGTCAATCAGATAAAAGCTCAGATAGAAACCACAACCAGCGATTACGACAAAGAAAAACTTCAAGAGCGTTTGGCAAAATTAGCCGGCGGTGTTGCGGTTCTTTATGTAGGAGCAGCTTCTGAAGTGGAGATGAAAGAGAAAAAAGACCGTGTTGACGATGCACTTCACGCCACGCGTGCTGCTGTGGAGGAAGGAATCGTTGCGGGTGGAGGTGTCGCCTTGGTTCGTGCGATGGAAGTGTTGAAATCCATCACCACCGACTCTTTGGATGCGACCACCGGAGTAAACATCGTGGCACGTGCCATTGAAGCGCCACTCAGAACCATTGTACAAAACGCAGGTGGCGAAGGTTCCGTGGTAATCAACAAAGTAAAAGAAGGCGAGAAAAACTTCGGATACGATGCAAAATCTGAGAAATACGTCGATATGCTTGAAGCAGGAATTATCGATCCTAAAAAAGTAACACGTGTGGCTCTTGAAAATGCGGCATCGGTAGCCGGAATGATTCTTACTACTGAATGTGCCTTAGTAGATATCAAAGAAGAAAATGCCGGTGGCGGAATGCCTGCCGGAATGGGCGGAGGAATGCCGGGAATGATGTAATTTTTTCTTCAAACCAACTTTAAAAATCCCACGGTTTTTCTGTGGGATTTTTTTTATGATTCCGAATCTGAATATTTCATTTTTATAATCTGTTTACGTTACTTTTAAATTATCCCGTTTAGTCATTGTATTTTTGCATCACAGCATGAAGGACAAACTCATAAATAAAATATTTAACATCAATTCTCCCGAAGCATTTGAACAGACTGCATTGGAAGTGTTTCGGTATCAATATGAAAATGTAAGCGTGTATCGAAAATTTTGCGATTTGATGCGGGTAACTGTCGATGCCGTGAGCACCTCTAAAGAAATTCCTTTTCTTCCGATTCAGTTTTTTAAAAGTCAACAAATCATCGCCGAAAGATTAACACCTCAAACCGTATTTACCAGCAGCGGTACCACCGGACAAATAACCAGCAAACACTACGTTTACGATTTAGAACTTTACGAACGCACTTTTTCCGACATATTTAAACAGTTTTACGGGGCGCCTTCGGATTATGTGATACTTGCGTTGCTTCCGTCCTATATGGAACGGGAAGGTTCGTCATTGATTTATATGGTTCAAAAGCTCATCGACAAAAGCGGAAATGAAAAAAGCGGAAATGAAAAAAGCGGGTTTTATCTACACAATTTAGAAGCACTTGCTGCTCAACTCAATGCGCTGGATCAGGAAAATTCAAAAGTGATTCTCATCGGCGTTTCCTATGCGTTATTGGATTTGATTGAACTACAGAAATTTAATCTGCAAAACACCATCATCATGGAAACCGGCGGCATGAAAGGACGCCGTCGGGAAATGGTTAAAGCAGAATTACACGAAACTTTAAAACAAGGATTTGGCGTTCGACAGATTCACAGTGAATACGGAATGACCGAATTGCTTTCGCAGGCTTATTCATCCGGAGACGGCAAATTTAGTTGCCCACCGTGGATGAAAATCTACACCCGAGATTCCGAAGATGCCAAAACATTAATCCGCGGAAAAACAGGTGGAATCAATGTGATTGATTTGGCAAATTTATTTTCATGTGCGTTCATCGCCACACAAGATTTGGGAGTCGTAAATGAGGACGGAACATTTGAAATTCGCGGGCGATTTGATGCGAGTGATATCCGCGGTTGCAACCTGATGATTCTTTAGATAACTTTAACTTTTAACCCTGTAAGATATAGCGAAGTAGTGCGTCTAACCTAGTGTGAAAGAGTAATGATTTTTCATAATTTGGTTGGTTAGTTAGTGAAGTCCCCGCATCCGCGGGGATTTCCTATTTTATAACCTTTTATCAAACCTTTAAACCGCCCGAATGATAAAATAATTCTTCTTTCCGCGCTGCAGTAAAACGAATTGATTTTTAATCAAATCTTTTGCAGTTATCACATACGAATCGGTAACCTTTTCTTTGTTGACGGAAATTGAATTTTCCTTCAAAGCACGCCTTGCTTCCCCGTTTGATTTTAAAAAATTAGTCTTTTCTCCCAATGCACTCACGATATCGATACCGGTTTCAATTTCAGCTTTTGACAGTTCAGCCTGCGGAACACCCTCAAAAACATCCAAAAAGGTTTGAACATCCATGTTTTTTAAATTCTCCGATGTAGATTTCCCAAATAAGATTTCCGAAGCTTGGATGGCTTTCGCTAATTCCTCCGTTCCATGAACGATGGTTGTAATTTCTTCTGCCAACTTTTTCTGCAACACTCGAAGATGAGGCGCTTCTTCGTGTCGTAAAATCAATTCATCGATGGTTTCTTTGGAAAGAAACGTAAAAATTTTGATGTACCGCTTGGCATCTTCATCCGAAGTGTTTAGCCAATATTGATAAAATTTATACGGAGAAGTTCTCTCGGCATCCAACCACACATTTCCACCTTCGGTTTTTCCGAATTTTGTGCCGTCACTTTTTGTAATCAAAGGACACGTCAGGGCATATCCTTTGCCGCCTTCCACTCTGCGAATCAATTCGGTTCCGGTGGTGATGTTCCCCCACTGATCGCTTCCGCCCATCTGAAACGTGCAATCGTGGGTTTTGAACAAATGCAAAAAATCATATCCTTGAATCAGTTGATAACTGAATTCGGTAAACGAAAGCCCTTCCGAATCGTCTCCGCTGATTCTCGATTTTACGGAATCTTTTGCCATCATATAATTTACGGTAATGTGTTTTCCGATGGTGCGAATAAACTCTAAAAAAGAGAAATCTTTCATCCAATCGTAATTATTGAGCAAAAGCGCAGCATGTTCATCTGCATCTGAAAAATCCAAAAAGCGGGAAAGTTGTTGTTTTATCGCTTGTTGATTTCTAAGCAATGTTTCTTCGTCAAGCAAATTCCTTTCTGCACTTTTCATCGAAGGATCTCCAATCATTCCGGTGGCACCTCCAATAAGAGCAATCGGACGGTGTCCGTGTCTTTGGAAATGAGCCAGCAACAATATGGGAACCAAATGACCTATATGTAACGATTCAGCGGTCGGATCAAAACCGACATAGGCTGTACGTGTTTTTTCGTTTAAATGAGCTTCCGTTTCCGGCATGACATCATGAATCATCCCTCGCCATCGCAGTTCTTCAATAAAACTATTTTTCATATTTTATAAATTTTGACAAAGATATATTTAACGGTTCTAATAGTGCAAGAAGATGCTTTTTGATTGCTTCTAAATATTCTATAAAAAGCGTACTTTCGCATTTATGATATTAGTAACCGGCGGAACAGGTTTGGTAGGCAGTCACTTATTGTACTTTCTCCTGAAAGAAAAAACACAACACATACGCGCTCTTCACCGTAAATCGAGTGATATTGAGTCCGTAATGTCTATTTTCAGACACTACACTCAGGCCGAAAAAGCTGAAAAGCTGTTCAACCAAATTGAATGGTTTGAAGCCGACATCACAAACTTGCCGGAATTGGAAAAAGCTTTTGTCGGTATCACTCAGGTATATCACTGTGCGGCATTTGTCAGCTTTAACCCTTCGGATTTCGACAAGTTAAAAAAAATAAACGTTGAAGGCACTGCCAACATTATGAATCTGTGTATCGATTTCAAAATAGAAAAATGTTGTTTTGTAAGTTCGATAGCCACCTTGAGTAAAAAACCGGAACAACTTCTGGCAGACGAAAACAGTTATTGGGATCCTAACGAAAAAAACAGCGCTTATTCCCTAACCAAATACGGCGCCGAAATGGAAGCTTGGCGCGCTACACAAGAAAGTTTGGATGTGGTCATTGTAAACCCCGGGGTCATTCTTGGGATTTCTCCGAATCGCCAGGAAAGCAGCATCGTCGCTACTTTAAAAAATCGGAAAAACATTCCATTTTACACTTCAGGCGGAAACGGTTTTGTCGATGTGCGCGATGTGGTCAAAATCATGACAGCATTAATGAAACTCCCGATAAAAAACGAACGCTTTGTCCTCGTGGGTGAAAATGCGGACTACAAAAGCTTTTTAATGAAGTTTGCAAATGTTTTCAATAAAAAGCCTCCCAAAAGAAAAATATCCAGGCTTCCGTTGAATATTTTAAACCAAATCGAATGGGTGTCGCATCTCATATTCCGCAACCGCCGCAAATTATCCAAAGATCTGATAAGAAGTCTTTATACCAACCGCAAGTATGACAATTCTAAAATTGTAAACCTTCTGGATTATCGCTTTATTTCCTTGGATGAAACTTTTCAACATCTTAAAGAACATAGCAAATAAGAATGCTATAGCATTTTAGGGTATTTCATTCGTTGTTTTTACCGAATCTGGTTGTTTGAGTTTTAACCGCTGATTAAACAGACTGTCCACTTCTTTTTCCATAGCCACCAAATTTGCCTCTACTTTTTGAAAAATGTCAATATAGGTATCAATCGATCCGGCATAATAATTATTGCTTTGTGCAAATTGTGTACTGTCGATGTCATATTTGGCATAAATCAATGAATCGAGACGGATATTTTTATGAATCATTTCTCTCGAACCGATTCCTCGTGCTGCATTTGCCAGATACAAATCTGTCAGAATTTCGACCATCTTGTCTTCACCAATCAGGTTTTCCGGTTTGGGAGGTCTTTGTACATTTTGACATCCTGTAATTACAATCGCCAGAAAGAAAATTATTTTTTTCATGCGTTAAATTCTAAACGTTCGGCCTTCCCTCGATTTTGCAATTTGGAACCTTCATATACCACCACGCCATTTACTAAGGTATGTGTAACTCTCGATTTAAAATTTGTTCCTTCCAAGGGGGACCATCCGCATTTGTATAATATGTTTTCTTTTTTTACGGTCCAAGGGAAATTTAAATCCACCAAGACCAAATCGGCTTTGTAACCTTCACGTATAAATCCGCGTTCTTTGATTCGGAATAAAATAGCAGGATTGTGCGCAAATTTCTCCACTATTTTTTCCAACGAGATTTTCTCCCGATGATACAATTCCAACATGGCTACGAGCGCGTGTTGAACCATGGGTGCTCCGGAAGGCGCATGGACATAATTGTTGTTTTTTTCTTCCAAGGTATGTGGGGCATGATCGGTGGCAATTACATCAATTCTGTCATCCAACAACGCTTGAAGCAATCCGTCTCTATCTTTTTGCGTTTTAATGGCCGGATTCCATTTTATCTTCGTCCCTTTCGTAGCATAATCCGCTTCCGTAAACCACAAATGGTGCACACAAACCTCAGCTGTTATTTTCTTTTTGCTCAAAGGTTTACTCTTACTGAACAAATGGGTCTCTTTTTCGGTTGACACATGAAAAACATGCAAACGTGCTCCGGTTTTTTTTGCCAGTTCAACAGCTTTAGACGACGATATGTAGCAGGCCTCTTCACTGCGAATTTTGGGATGCATTGAAATCGGAATATCCTCTCCGTATGTTTTCATCGCGTCTTTGAGATTATTCTGAATGGTTTTTTCATCTTCACAATGAACGGAAATCAGTAATTTTGTTTTCGAAAAAATTTCTTCCAGTGTTTTGGGATTGTCCACCAACATATTTCCGGTAGATGAACCGAGAAACAATTTTAATCCTGCCACTTTTTTGGGGTCGACCTTTAAAATTTCTTCCAAATTATCATTGGTTCCTCCAAACATGAAAGAATAATTCGCCCAAGATTTTTTGGCTGCAATTTCAAATTTTTCTTCAAGCAATTCGATGGTGGTTGTTTGCGGATCGGTATTGGGCATTTCGATAAAAGAGGTAATTCCTCCTGCCACAGCTGCTGCAGATTCACTTTCAATATCGGCTTTGTAAGTCAGTCCCGGCTCTCGGAAATGAACTTGATCATCAATCATTCCCGGCAACAGATAGAGTCCATCGGCATCGATGATTTTGGTGTCAATTGTTTTGACGCTAATGGAAGGTGCAATTTCTGCAATACGTCCGTCTGTGACCATTACGTCATTGCGGGTAATGGTTCCTTCGTTTACAATATGGGCATTTTTTATGAGTACAGATTTCATTGAAAATCTAAAATTTGATAATTTGTTGTTTTAAGTGATATTAAAAAAAGTTTTCCGGAATCTTTTTGGACTCAGCATACTTCTTATTTTCATCCGAAACACGCCAAAAACAGCTTCTGAAATAATTTTGGAACTCATTTTAGACACGCCTCTTTCGCGGTCGGTAAAAATAACGGGAACTTCAATAATTTTAAAACCCGCAAAATGTGCTTTGAATTTCATTTCAATTTGAAAAGCGTAGCCTACAAAACGAATTCGGTTCAGGTTGATGGTTTGTAAAACTTCCTTTTTATAACAGATAAACCCCGCTGTGGTGTCGTGAATATTCATGCGCATCACGGCCTGAACATATTTTGAAGCAATCCAGGACAGCAAAATTCTGCTCATCGGCCAATTTACGACATTTACACCTTTCACATACCGTGAACCGATGGCGACATCGTATCCGTCATCTTTACACGCCTTGTACAATTTCAGCAAATCCGTCGGATTGTGTGAAAAATCGGCATCCATTTCAAAAATAAAATCATAGTTCCTTGCCAACGCCCATTTGAACCCGGCAATATAAGCCGTTCCGAGTCCTGATTTTGAATTGCGTTTCAATAAAAACAAACGCTCCGGAAAAATACCCTGAGATGTTTCCACCAGCGCAGCTGTTCCATCAGGAGAATTGTCATCGACTACCAGCACATGAAACGCAACATCCAATGAAAAAATATGATCCAACAATCTTTGAATGTTTTCTTTTTCATTATAGGTAGGAATTACGACTAAGGCTTTGGACATCGTTTCTTATTTTTACAAAGGTATTTTTTTCTCAATGCTTTAAAGAATCGTTTTCATTTATTGGTAGAAATTCTCACATTTGATTTTGACTTACATTTGTACCAAATTTATACCGAATTGGAATTAACCGAAAGAATTTTTGAACAAAATAATTGGACAATCTTAATATTGACCTTTTGTTTTGTGCTTCTTGCCGTGCTGCGGCAGTTGGAGCCCAAAAAATTCACGGATTTCTTTACCATTCCCGTCAGTGTTAAATACTTTAACGTTTACAATCCCAACGGGCAACTCACCTATTTTGAAATTTTATTTTTTCTGTTTCAGTTGTTGAATCTGGGGATTTTTGTCCATTTTTTACTCCATTACTTTCACGGCTATCCCGACCATCCTGTGGCTATTTTGCAAATAACGACTGTAATTGCCATGTTTATTTTGGGGAAGATTTACATCGAGAAAATTCTGGCAAATATTTTTTCCGTTGACGGAATTATTCAAAAATACCTTTATAAAAAACTTTCATACCGAAATTTGCTTTCCATTCTAATTTTTTCGGGCAATCTCTTCTTTATTTTGAGCATCCAACCAACGCCGACACACATTCAGATTTTTATTGTTTTTTTGATTTTATTAAACCTTTTTATTCTCTTTAATATATTTAGACAGAATTGGAATCTCATCCGATTCAATTTCTTCTATTTTATTTTGTACCTTTGTGCGCTTGAAATTTCCCCTTATATAATTCTTTATTATCTGTTTATAAAATTATAGAGGTTATTAAAAGAAAAATCAAGAGCATCTATGAAAGTAAGGACCATCCTCGTTTCCCAACCGGAACCCAAAGTTGAGAACTCACCGTATTTCGATTTAAGTGAAAAACAAAAGGTCAAGATCGATTTTCGGCCTTTTATTCATGTCGAGGGCGTAAGCGGAAAAGAAGTGCGTGGACAAAAAGTCGATTTATCCCAGTATACCGCTATTATATTGACCAGTCGAAATTCTGTAGATCACTTTTTCAGAATTGCCGAGGAACTTCGATTTAAAGTACCTGACACAATGAAATATTTTTGCCTGAGCGAAGCTGTGGCTTTTTATCTTCAAAAGTATGTCGTGTACCGCAAGCGGAAAATATACGTGGGCAAACGCACCTTTCCCGATCTTGTACCACTTATCAAAAAATACAAGAACGAAAAATTTTTACTGCCTTCATCCGATAAATTAAAACCTGAAATTCCGCAAATTTTGAATGAATTGAAAGTAAACTGGAAAGAAGCCACTTTCTACCGCACCGTCATCAGTGACTTGTCAGATTTGCGCGATGTCTATTACGACATTCTGGTTTTCTTTAGTCCCAGCGGGATTGAATCGCTGTTTGAAAATTTCCCGGATTTCAAACAAAATGACACTCGTATTGCGGTTTTTGGAAACACCACGGTAAAAGCTGCCAAAGAAATGGGACTTCGCGTGGATATTCAAGCGCCTACACCCGAGACGCCGTCAATGACCATGGCATTGGAAAAATACATTCAGGAAGTAAACACCAAAAAATAAATTCTCATATCAATACTAAAGCCTTGAGTCGCACCATAAATTTATGGTGCGGCTTTTTGGTCATGAATGCCCCCATACATCTTTTTTCTTATTATTTTTGAAACTTCTTGCTTAAAAGCATACAACTTAAATCACACATTATGAGTCAGAAAAAACGCCTCTTCTTGCTTGATGCCTATGCACTTATTTTTAGAGGCTATTACGCACTGATAAAAAATCCGATTATCAACAGCAAAGGACAAGACACTTCGGCAATTATGGGTTTTTTAAATTCCCTTTTCGATGTCATCCGTCGTGAAAAACCGAACTATTTGGCGGTATGTTTTGATAAAAACGGAAGCACGGAACGCACCGAACTTTTTGAAGATTACAAAGCAAACCGAGCTGCCACTCCCGAAGTGATCAAAGAATCGATACCCATTATCCAAGACATTCTCCAAGCGATGAACATTCCGGTAATCGAATTGCCCGGATTTGAAGCAGACGACCTCATCGGCACCCTTGCAAAACAAGCCGAGCAAAAGGATTATACGGTGTATATGGTGACGCCCGACAAAGATTTTGCCCAACTTGTATCGGAAAATATTTTTGTTTATCGCCCCGCACGGATGGGAAACGGCATCGATATTTGGGGAGTTCCTGAAGTCCAAGAACGATTTGGCGTGGAACATCCCGAACAAGTCATTGATTTCCTAGGAATGATGGGCGATGCCAGCGACAACATTCCCGGAATTCCCGGAGTGGGAGAAAAAACTGCCAAAAAATTCATCGAACAATACGGAAGCATGGAAAACCTCTTGGCAAACACGCACGAATTGAAAGGAAAGATGAAGCAACGCGTTGAAGAAAATGCCGAATTGGGACTGCTTTCCAAACAGCTGGCAACCATCAACACGAATTGCGATGTTACTTTTGACGAAACCCTTTTTCAAGCAGAATTACCGGACGGCGAAAAAGTTCAACAGATTTTTGAAGAGTTGGAATTCCGAAGACTCAAGATGCAATTTTTAAACCTTTATAAAGTTGAAGCTCCCACAGACTCGCAAACGGATATGATTCAAACAGCTTCCGGAATTGAAGTACAAGCCGGCAGCGGACAATTTTCGCTTTTTGAAAATGGCAATGGCTCCGACACCTTGGTTGAAAATTTCAGTTCACGAAAAACAGCAGCAACCAAATCTCATTTTTATCAGTTGGTAAAAGAAGGGTTGGGCAAGGAATTATTTATAAAAGAACTTTTGCAACAATCATCGGTATGCATCGATATTTTGAGCGACAATGACAATTGTTTAGAAGCCCAATTGGTGGGAATTGCCTTTTCTTGGGCTGCCGGAAAAGGATTTTACCTTCCCTTTACCAGAGAAAACACCACTGCGAATTTGAAGCTCCTCACGCCATTTTTTGAAAATGAAACGGTAGAAATCATCGGGCAAAATTTAAAAAACGATTTGAAAATTCTAACCAAGTACGGCGTGAATTTTAAAGGCAAATTGTTTGATACCATGATTGCGCATTACCTCATCAATCCCGATATGCGGCATGACCTTTTTGTCCTGAGTGAAACGTATTTAAACTACACCCCGCTCACCAAACAAGAGATTACCGGAAAAGGCAGAAAACAACTTCCGATTCATGAAGTTCCCGTTGAATCTCAAATGGCGTATGCCGTGGAAAACGCCGATATTATCTTTCAGTTGCGGCAACTTTTTGAAAAAGAACTGGAAGACGCAAAAACCAAGGAATTGTTTCACACCTTAGAAATTCCCCTTTTGCGCGTGCTGGCATCGATGGAGCTTGAAGGAATCAATTTAGACACCCAATTTCTAAATTCCTTGTCAGAAGCATTAGACAATGACATTGCTTTGTTAGAAAAGCGGATATATGAAGCTGCCGGCGAAGAATTCAACATCGCCTCTCCAAAACAATTGGGAGACATTCTTTTTGGCAAACTCAAGCTGATTGACAAACCTAAAAAGACAAAAACCGGACAATTTTCAACTGCTGAAGATGTGCTTGTCGGTCTGGCAAAAGACATTCCGATTATTCGCGATGTGTTGGAATATCGCGGTCTGGCAAAACTGAAAAGCACGTATATCGATGCGCTTCCGTTGCAAGTGGAAAAAACCACCGGAAGGGTTCATACCGATTATATGCAAACGGTAGCTGCCACGGGAAGATTGAGTTCCAACAATCCCAATCTTCAAAACATTCCCATTCGTACCGAACGCGGACGTCAGGTAAGGAAAGCATTTATTGCCAAAAACGAAGATTACGTCCTGATGGCAGCGGATTATTCACAAATTGAGCTTCGCATAATCGCTTCATTGAGCAATGAAACCACGATGATCGAAGCGTTTAAAAATCGTGAAGACATTCACGCATCCACAGCGTCGAAAGTATTTGACGTCCCTATAGATCAAGTCACACGTGAGCAACGGAACAATGCAAAGACGGTTAATTTCGGTATCATTTACGGAGTTTCGGCTTTTGGCTTGAGCAATCAAACCAATTTAAGCCGCAGTGAAGCCAAAGAATTAATCGACACGTATTATGCTACATATCCCCGACTTCGCAACTATGTGAGCAATCAAATTCAGTTTGCTCGCGAAAACGGTTATGTACAGACTGTTTTAGGCAGGAGGCGCTATTTAAAAGACATCAACGCGCGCAATCAAATTGTTCGCGGAGCTGCGGAACGCAATGCGGTAAATGCGCCGATACAGGGAAGCGCGGCGGATATTATCAAAATTGCAATGATTAAAATACACGAGCAATTAACCCAAGAAAATTTACAATCCAAAATGTTGTTGCAAGTCCATGACGAATTGGTTTTTGATGTTTACAAACCCGAATTAGAACACGTAAAAACGATTGTAAAAGAAAACATGGAAAACGCCCATCAGCTGACAGTACCGCTTGTTGTTGATTTCGGAGTCGGTGCGAATTGGTTAGAAGCCCATTAGCACATTTCCGAAAAATCCGCATCGTTTTTGTTTATTTTGCAAATAAATAGGTATCAGCGTCTTGTTTTTCAATAAAATAACCGTACATTTGCACGCCCGTAAAAAGGGAACAATGAATTATTAACTTTTGACAAAAAACTAATGGATACATTAAGTTACAAAACAGTATCTGCCAACAAAAACACCGTTACAAAAGAATGGTTATTGGTGGATGCGGACGGTCAGGCATTGGGTCGTCTTGCCAGTGAAGTAGCAATTTTACTTCGCGGAAAGCACAAGCCAAATTATACTCCCCACGTTGATTGCGGAGACAATGTAATTATCATCAATGCCGAGAAAATTAACCTTTCAGGAAAAAAATGGGATGAGAAAACCTACATTCGTTATACTGGGTATCCCGGCGGTCAGCGAAGTCTTACTGCAAAGGAAATGCTTAAGAAGGACCCCAGAAGATTGGTTGAAAAAGCTGTAAAAGGAATGCTTCCAAAAAACAAATTGGGTGCAGAATTATTCAGAAATTTGAAGGTGTACGCAGACGCGCATCACGCTCATGAAGCACAACAACCAAGAACTATTAACCTTAATACTGATAGATAATGGAGACAATTCACACTATAGGACGTAGAAAAACAGCCGTAGCACGTATCTATCTCAAAGAAGGAAACGGCACAATCACCATCAACAATCGTGAATTTGCAAATTACTTTCCGACAGACCCTCTACAATATAAAGTAAAGCAACCTTTGGCGCTGACGAACAACGAAGATGCCTTTGACATTACCGTCAACGTTTTTGGCGGCGGCATCACTGGACAAGCAGAAGCCATCCGTTTGGCGATTTCCAGAGCAATGTGCAAATTAGATGAGGAAAATCGTGGAATTCTAAAACCCGAAGGACTTCTCACCAGAGATCCGAGAATGGTTGAACGCAAAAAATACGGGCAGAAAAAAGCACGTAAAAAATTCCAATTCTCTAAGCGTTAATCACTTAAAAACATTTGTTGTGCTGTTTCTAACACGAACAGCACAACAATTTATCAAGTTCATATTTATTATTAATCAAGCTGTTATTCGCTTTTTAAAAAGAGGCGAAGTTAGTTTAGCATCTAAACCAAGTCCGTAAAAGAAGGAACGGTTGCTATCCTTGACAGAACGTAAACTAAAACAAAAATGGCAAACAAAGTAGAAGTAAAAAAATTACTTGACGCAGGTGTACACTTTGGACACCTCACCCGCAAATGGAATCCGAACATGGCTCCTTATATTTATATGGAGCGCAACGGAATTCACATCATCAACCTATACAAAACTGCTGCAAAAATTGAAGAAGCTTCAGAAGCACTTAAGAAAATTGCAGCCAGCGGTCGAAAAATCCTTTTCGTCGCTACCAAAAAACAAGCAAAAGACATTGTCGCCGAAAAAGCAAAAGCGGTCAATATGCCTTACATCACCGAAAGATGGCCGGGCGGAATGTTAACCAACTTTGTGACCATCCGAAAAGCAGTAAAGAAAATGACTGCCATTGACCGGATGAAACAAGACGGAACTTTCAACACCTTGTCTAAAAAAGAAAGACTTGCCGTAGACCGTCTTCGTGCCAAATTAGAGAAAAACTTAGGGTCTATAGCCGACATGAGTCGTCTTCCTGCTGCCTTGTTTGTCGTGGACATCACCCGTGAGCATATTGCTGTGGCAGAAGCCTTAAAGTTAAACATCCCGATTTTTGCAATGGTGGATACCAACAGCGATCCGAGAAACATCGATTATATCATCCCAAGTAACGACGATGCTTCAAAATCCATTGAAAGCATTATCGGCTATGTGACTGATGCGATTAAAGAAGGACTTTCCGAAAGAAAAGGCGCGAAAGAAGAAGAGGAAAAAGCTGAGGAGGAAGAAGAGAGAAAAACAGTTGCAACCGCTATTGATGAAGACGATGATGAGGATGCTCCAAAATCAAAATCAGGAGGAAGAAAACGAATTAAATCCTAAGAAAAAGCAAATAATTAATGCAAGTTAAAAATAAGAACTATGACTAAAATAACTGCTGCAGACGTAAATAAATTAAGACAAATTACCGGTGCCGGAATGATGGATTGCAAAAACGCATTGGTTGAAGCAAACGGTGATATCGATGAAGCGATTTCAATCCTTAGAAAAAAAGGACAAAAAGTTGCCGAAAAACGTGCCGATCGCGAATCGAGTGAAGGAGTGGCAACAGTAAAAATCAATGAAGACCAAACACGAGGCGTAGCAATTTCTTTGAATTGCGAAACAGATTTTGTGGCTAAAAACGAAACCTTTGTGGAATTGGCAAACAAGTTTGCCGAGATTGCGATTCATCACAACACTCTAGAAGAATTTCTTGCTGCTCCGTATGAAGGCGATTTGACCGTTCAGGATAAGTTAACAGAGCAAACCGGTGTTATTGGAGAGAAGATTGAAATTGGCGGTTTTGAAGTATTGGAAGCTCCATTTGTCGGCTCGTATGTTCACGGAAATAAGATTGCTGCGCTTACGGGACTTTCCAAAAATTTTGATCAGGCCGATGCGCTTGCCAAGGACATTTCTATGCAAGTTGCTTCTATGGGTGCTACCACGCTATCTTATCACGATTTTGATCCGGAATACATTGCTGCAGAAACGGAAGCGCGCATTGCTGCCATTGAAAAAGAAAACATTGAATTGGGCAGGCTTGGTAAGACGTTAAAAAACGTACCCCAATACATTTCTCGCGCACAATTAACACCGGAAGTACTTGCAAAAGCAGAAGAAGCTGCTCGCGAAGAGTTAAAAGCAGAAGGAAAACCGGAAAATATTTGGGATCGCATTCTTCCCGGAAAAATGGATCGTTTTATTAAAGACAACACCACATTAGATCTTGAAAAAGCATTGCTTGACCAAGCGTTTATCAAAGACGAAAAGAAAAATGTGGCCGAACACGTCAAATCTTTTGGAGATGTAGAAGTAGTTGGCTTTAAAAGAGTTTCATTGGCATAAGTCAAAGAGACATACATTTTATAAAAACCGCCTTGCAAATTTGCAAGGCGGTTTTTTTTAGGGTTTAAAAATGGGGGATGCATTTTTATAAACTCCCCCAAAAATAGTACAGTTTAAAAGTAGAAAAAAAGTATTAATTTTAAACTGTTATTATGAAAAAGAAGCAAATTCAGTCCGACCCAAATTGCCAAGATCCTCAAGGAGTTTGAACTTGATAAAACTGCTGAGACTCTATTACGGGAGTATGGAGTACGCAAAGCAACCCTATACAAGTGGCGCCACCGCTATGGTGGAATGGAAGCCAGTAAGCTTAAACGCATCGAACAATTGGAAGAAGAAAACTCCAAGTTAAAGCGTATGTATACAGATTTAGACCTTGAAATGGATATGGCTAATTATATTATAGAAAAAAGCTCTAAAGCCTTGCAGGAAACGTGATATAGTTAGGGATTTAAAACAAAGGTATCCCGGCTGCGAGGCGCAACGCATCAAGCTCGCTTCCTTTTTGGTAAAGGGAACTTCAAAGGAAAAGACCGTTTTCATTTTTGACGAACCCACTACCGGGCTTCATTTCCACGACATTAAAAAATTGTTGGCCTCATTTTACGCTTTGTTGGACAGAGGCCATACGGTAATCGTTGTGGAGCACAACCTGGACTTGATAAAATGTGCAGACCACATTATAGACCTCGGCCCCGAAGGCGGAGAAAAAGGCGGCCATGTTGTTGCGGAAGGACCGCCCGAAGAAGTGGTCAAGCATAAAGGATCTTTTACCGCCGCATATTTGAAGGAAAAGTTATAATGTTTCCTTGCGAAATAACTTGCGTACATGCAAATTTTGTGCTGTGGGTTTTTATTTTACTGTACCCTAAAATTTGATTGGAAGCTACCAAACTTATCGGATTAACTTTTGTTTTAATGCCAGCGATCGTCTTCCAGTTTGTTTTTCAGAGTCGTGCGCTGATACTGGTCGATGGCTTTGAATATTTTCTCCCGGTTTTTGTTGCGGACGGGAATGAGGATTTGGTTTGTATCGCCCTCCAATTCAACTCTTTCATCTTCCCCTGTTTCCGGATTTTTGTGGATGGAAATGGTTTGGTGGCGCAGTGGATAATTGGAATCAAGCTCAAGCAACAAAAATTGCGTTTCAGGGAAATTCTCAAAATAATAACTGAAGTCGTAATAAATTTCTGTGGAAACGATGGAAAGCTCCGGTTCCAACACAATGCGCTCTTCAAGATATTGTCCGGGGTTTTCACTGTCAAAACGATCGCCAAGCCACATTTTGGAAACGACCAACGAATCGTTTATGGTAAATTTTTCAATGGAAAAGATGTTGTGATCACTTTTTAAAAGTTGGATAAACCCATTTTTTCCTTCAAAATAAGCAGCTTCTTTTTGCAGAAGCTGCAACAGGTTCTGCCATTCTTTTTGTTGTCCAAAAAGCAGATGGACTGAAAAAAATACGAGTACAAAAGAAAAAACTCGTTTCATAACTTTAATTTTAAATGAAACAACAACTAGATATTGGTTTAGGAATCATCTTCCATCTTCTTTCAAATCTTTCAACAATTTGGGTTTTATCTTCTTTCCCATATATGCATTTACCGCCTTCAGGATTTTCGGAAGACTTTCGGCCCTCACGGGAAGGGTAATGGCATCTACCTCATCTATGGAAATCATATTTTGCATCCATTCATCGCCAAAGGGATCGGGGGCCGGTTTTGATTGCATCTCAATCGACTGATCCGGACATACTTTCAACGTTATAAAAAGACAATCTGGAAATTCCGGATAATATTTAAAATAATTGTAAGCGATGTCAATATTGCAAAACCCAATCGAATCATTAAGAGCAAAATATGAAACTGTTGTTTCCGAGTTGCCCGAAAATCGATCTGCATTATGAACGGACCAATAAAGATAGGTTTCATCCAAAAAGCCCCATTGGATTTCAAAATCGGTATAGCTCCAGGTGTTCATTTGGATATAGCCTTTTTTGCCTTTGAAAAAGGTCAGTTCCTCGTCGAGGATTGTTACAAGGTCTTTCCATTCCTTTTGTTGGGAATAAGTGATGATGGAACAGAAAAAAAATAGAACGGTAGTAAGTTTTTTCATCTTTGTTATCTCTAAGTTTTTATTTCAAGTTCCTTATCCCTATTTGGAAGTTGAGCGACCGGCATACCATTCCTCCTCCAAGGAATAGGCTATCAACCAAGTTATAACCTTTGGAAAAATAACCACATCGCCCTGCCAAAAGTTGAACATTTCGTCTTGATCTATCCTGAAGATGTCGTACAGTTTCATTTGTAACAAAGGGGCATACCGCAAGAAATAAACATATACCTCCGTATCTTCCAATTGCAGGTGTTCCACAATTTTTCTCAGCGGATTTTCAGATGTTTCTATTTCCATCTTTTCAATGGGCGGCACATATCTTAAGGCATTTAGACTGGGATATTGCACAAAAAGATCATCGAGCAATTCTACAGATTTATTGTTGCCTTCCATTTTAAAACCATCCGACAATTCCTGCATTTTAGCGACCAAATGAGGCTGCCATTCCTCTTCCAAACCAATCCAAGCAGCGACCTGAAAACCAACCCCCGATTTCCCGAAAACTGAAAACAGCTCCGCACAAGGAGCGATTTTGTCCTCAAAAAAAGCTTGTGCCTGTAGCTTTTGCTGCAAGCGGGTTTTTAGAAGGGCCAGTCGGGGGTTCATTGCCATTTGTCAATTATTAGTATCGGTCGCATTCCCGGTATGGATCGCCATATTTGTCACCTTCAAAGCGAAGCTTATCCACAAGCAGGTACCATTTTTTATTATTGTCCAAGATTTTCTCTACAGTACGGACATCTCCCGATTTTACATCATCAAGGCGATAGAATGTACTTTCAGAAGGATCGGTGGTGATGTGGTAATTGAAACTGATACCTTTTTCGTAATGGTTTTTTATTTCCACCACTACTTTGTCTTTGTTCCGGGCATAGTCCTCCAATACCTTGTAGCGGAATTTGACCCCGCTGAAGCAGTCTGACGTTTTCCATACTGACCATTCAAACGTGGTTTCGGCTTCCGGTGTTCCGGTAAAACTTGTTGCGATAAATAGTAATCCTGTGAAAAGGAATAGCTGTTGGATTTTGATTTTCATTTTTTTTAGTTTGTTCATCTTGTTCATTTTTAATTGTTTTTTTAAATTATTCTCCAAACAAATCTTTATACGGCTCTGCACCGTGCAGCTTTGCCATGTGCATAATGGCACGCAATACTTTTTCTAAATTCTTGCGAGCATTCGGTTGGTTGGTTTTGTAATAAAAACTAAATCTATTCCCATCTTTTTCTTCATAAGAATAATCATCTGCTCCTTTATCGTAATATTTACTTAAACGTATATTGATGTAAGTAATTGGCGGGTTTGATTTTGAATTATTTTCTACATCTAATCTTGAAACGTCTTGCATAAAAATGTCTTTATAGTATATTTTTTTATTGTTTTTCCAATTAGAGGTATTATATAAATAAGAACAAGCCTCTACAAAATGGTCTTCATAAAAAAGGTAATTATAGCTATATTGGACCCCATCGTATTTAAAAACCAATTCACAATAGAGACTATTCTGATTAAGCCATTCCAAAGTTTCCTCCTTGGTTTGTGCAAAAGAAGAAACGGTACACAGCAATAGTATTGCCGTAACCATTGTTTTTAATTTTTTTGTGTTCATTGTTTTAAAATATTTAATTGTTATTATCAGGTGCAACGGCTGAACTGAATTTTTTAAGTATATCAAATGTATAACACGCTTTTATACCCACGTATGGAATGAGTTTATTTCTAAAAATGCTTTCATCAGAACTGCTGAATGCGTTTTGAATTTGTCCGTTGATCTCGTAAGATTTGTCCCCATTCTGAAATTCATTAATAAACCATTGTCTGGGTTGCTTAATAGAAGCTATTTCGCCTACGAGGTAAACACCAAATCCCGTTATGGATTTATAACCTATGCCTAAGCCAAAATTATTTAGGCTGAAACTTTCTTCCAAATTGGAACTTTTGCTAAGATTCAACGGATTGAAGAATGCAACAAACGATATTCCTCTTGTAGCAAAATATCCTTCGGGATTTTGCTTATCCGTAATTTTGTAAACATAAGGGGTATATGAAATACCAAAAGTAGCACTCACCCTGCCACGTTGTCCCGCTTCCATTTTTACATTATTATCGAGCGGACTTACAACGGGCATTTGATGGACATTGTCAAACGCCACAGAACTGCCGATTCCCATTACAAAAGAGATACGGGAAGTACTTCCTACTTTTTCCTTTTTCACTTCCTGCCCCCAGCCCACTCCCGTTAGGCACAGCAGCATTATTGTAATTATTCTTTTCATAATCTCTATAATTTAATGTTGTTTAATAACCTTTGGCAAAGGTTGCAACACTTTGCCAAAGGTGTTTTGTTTCTAAAAGGCTTCGCCTTTGCCTTGTTCGCAAAAAGTTGCCAAGTGCAACAATGCTTTTATCATACGTTCGTGAATGTTCGCCTCGCCGTTAGCTATGTATAGATTCTCAGACATCCAACTGCTTCCGTTGTATTCCAAATTCCATAGAATGGCTTTGGAATCTGCCATAATCTTTTCTTTAGATTCAGCTACTTTCCAGCTTTTTACGGAACTGGGATTAAAACTACAATAGATCTCAGCTTTTGCATTTTCCATATATGTCCAACTAATTCTACAAGGGCTTACTTTCACATCTGTTATTTTGTAAGTATCACTAGGATTCCAATTACCATACTTCTCCAGCTTTTCTTTAATCCACGCAATGGTTTCTTCTTTTGTTTGTGCTTGCGCGGTTTGTGTGCCTGCTATAAACAACAGGCAAATCGTAAATAATGTGATTGTTTTTTTACTCACATTCAGTTTTATTTGTTTTTTGTGTTCGTGAATCGTTGATTTCATAATCTTTAATTTTTAAAACGCTTCTTTCTTTTTCTCACAAAAAGTAGCCAGATGGTTTAAAGCTTTTGCCATTCGCTCTGCGAGGTGTGGTTCGCCGTCGGAAATAATGAAAGCCTTGCTATCACTATAAGAATTATGATAAGAATAATATACTTTAATAATGCTTGCCTCTGCTTTAACCCAATAACCGGGAGTACCACCGGAATTCTCATAAGAACTCCAGTTTCCTCCCAAGCTCGGGTTAAAAGAATAAGTCCAATAAACATCATCAGCCCGCGAACTGTAATGTTTCCATTTAATCAGACAAGGTTCTACTGTTATTTCATCAATATCTCCTTTATAATACTTCTCCAATTTTTCTTTTATCCACTCTATGGTTTCTTCTTTGGTTTGTGCCTGTGCGTTTTGCATTCCTGCAAATGCCAGTAGGCAAATGGTTAAAATGGTGATGGCTTTTTTCATTGTTTTTTTTAATTATTGTATTAGAAAAATTATTTTACCCTAATGTCATAATCTTTAAAATAGATTTCGGTTACTTTAAATGATACCGGATAGTCGGAAATGTCGCCGGTGTTTTCCCAAGAATTGTCTCCACTGTATTTATTTTCATCCAGTCCACTAAACTCGGGCGTGGTAAAGTCACCCAATGCATCGCTTACTTGCAATTTAAAAGGCTTATCAGAATATTTCTTGGAATAGTAATCGCCGATTGACGTATAACCTTCCATATACAAGGTAAACCGCGGTACTTTGTAAGCACTTGTACCTATTTCACTATAATATTCCTTTGAGATATTCTGGTTTTCAATTTCACTCATGATGTTGCTGTTTGCACTCATAATGTAGAGTTGAGTGTTATTTACGCTCATTCTTCCGGCAAAACCCGCAAAAGTAGCATCAAAAGTTACATAGGCATTTACGTCTGAACCGATATAAATATGCTTTTTAAATGTTCTTGTTTGCTGTGCATTTACCATTTGAAAAGCGGACGTAAGTAGCAATGCCATTACTGTAATCAGCATTCTGAAGTTAGTTTTTGTGTTCATAATATTAAAATTTAATTGTTAATTGTTTTATGATTTGATTTTAAATTATTCTCCAAATAAATCTTTATACGGTTCGGCACCGTTTAGTTTTGCCATATGCATAATGGCTCGCAATACTTTTTCTAAATTCTTGCGGGCATTGGGTTGGTCGGTTTTGTAATAAAAAAAGAAAACCAATTTGCTTTTTTTTTATAAGAAGTATCACTTTTATCCTTATAATAATATTTACTTACACGGATTTTGATACCAGTAGTTGGCGGACTTGTTTCTGAATCATTTCCCTCTAAATACGCTCCGAAATCCCCTATGGGAGCGTAAGAACCAATGGAGTATTTTACGGTTTCCGGATTGTCGGCACTTTGTCCAAAAACATTAGGGCTCGCAATAGCGAAAAGTATTGCGATTGTTAGAAGGAATAGTCTTGTTTTCATAATAGTTGGTTTTTCAATAGTAAATCATCTAATTTGCTTTTATCAGCATAATTTTATTTGTTATTTTTTACCTTTTAATTTCTAGTTCTGCTTTAGCAAATTCATACCAAATACTTTCCGATGATATTTTAGAGTAGAAATATCTTGATTTATCTATGTCCACGTGAGGTCCAGATTCCTTTATTGGGCCTCCTAAAAAAATAGCATTCTTAATACTATTAATGGTACGATAGCGCTCTTCTTTCTGTAGTCTAGAAAAATTATCAACAGATGCACCGGAAAAATATAAACCTCCTAAAAAATAAAGATCGTCGATGTCTTTTGGGGTTTTGTCTTTAAGTGAAATGTTGAAAATCTCTCCTTTTGTTTCGCTTACTATTCCATAGCTATTGCCATTTCGAAATCCAACTAAACCATCTGGATCTAATGTTGGTTCTACCGCATCATATTTAATAGGAATAACAACCTTGCCGTGGATATCTATAATCCCCTGCTTTCCATTATTCGCTACTAAAAACAAGGTATCAATTATTGGTTTGACATCATCATAATCAAACGGTACAATAATCTCTCTGTTTTGATTTATTGCGCCCCATTTTTTTCCGTTGTTAGTTTCTCGTAATACCTCTATCACAAATTTTTCAGGCATTTCATCCATTGTAATATTATTACTACCATAATTTGTAGTAATAAACCATTGCCCATCCTTTTCAAAAAGCCTTTCTATTTTCTGTTCCATACGAACAGATTCTGACGGGATAGCTACAATGTTTTTATCATTACTTTCTCCCCATATATACATTTTACCATCGCTCGCCAAAGAATAATAGCCAGTTTTGTTAAAATCTTTAAAGTTTGTATTGCTTACAGGAATTAATCCTCCTACGTATAAATCCGGGATTTCTGAAGAAGAGAATTGTTTCAACAAATTATTGTTTTCTAAAGATTTAATTTGCCAATCATCATTATACTTTAAAATTTTACTTTCCTTATCTGGTCTATACCAAATCCCATCATATTTAATTTCCTCCGTAATACTGCCATCTGCCAATATTTCTCCCCATTTATCTTTGATATTTATTAAAAAGCGTGGACGCTTATTCACATTTGTAAGATTCAAGGCGTATATTCCATCAAACTGCGGTGGATACAAGGCTTCTCCATCATCGCCCAATATGCCATATAAACCATTCAATTCTACTATGTATAAGTTATATGTTTTTATTTCATTAAAACTTGCCATTATCTTCTTTTTCTTTACAAACTTGTGTGGGAAAATTTGTACTTGTCCCTGCCAATAAGAATTTCCTTCTTCATATACTTCGGTTTCGTAGGTAATTGGTACATCGCCAATCGTTGCGACGAGATTAAAATTTTCTTTTATTATTTTCACAGTTTCTTTTTCATAGGCTTCTCTGTTTTCTAATAATTGGTATTCCCATTTAGCTATAGCATCTTTCTTAGCCATTGCGGCAGCATGCTTTCTGCTTTCTGCTTTCTGCCGTTTATCGTTTTTCCTGTTTTGTTCCTCTATAATACTATTCATAATATTTGTAGCACCATCCACTACCGCATTTACGCCCATTTCGGCATTTGCAATATTGGCATTGGTTTGATAAATACTGCTTAATGCTGCCGAAGTTTGCGGGTGATAGCCTCCACCGGTAATCATTTTAAAAGATTGGTAATCCCGCATATTTCGGTCGTCCCGGTCTGCCATTGCTTTATAACCATTTAAGCGTACCCGTATCTTTGGGTCGTTCAGCATTTCGGGGTGGGCATCGGTCAATGCTTTCAGCTCGTCGTAAAGCTGGCGGTTGCTTTTGGGGTAATAAACGGTTTGGGTGTTTTTTTTATCGGCCGTTTCCTCTTTATCTTCCTCCTCAGAGTCTTCCCACTGGTTCTCTTCTTTACTACCCCCACCGGAAGAAGCCGTACTGCTGCCCGATGTTGCTTCCTTTTCTGCTTCCTGCTCGGTCTTTTCTTTTTCTTCCTGCTCCTTTTTTGCTTTTTCTTCTGCTTCTTTCTGTTCCTTTTCCTTTTGCTCCGCTGCCTCCTTCTCCTTTTTGGCATCATATATTATGCGCTGTATCTCGTTTTTAAAATCAGAAATATAAAGCTTAACCACTTTTTCGTTTCTGAAGCCTCCGGATTTTTCCCATAAATTGTCTTTCCGAATGGCATCTACTACATCTTTCGGGAAATCGGGGGTTTCCATCCTTTCTCCCAGGTCTCTGTTGATATGCAGGCTCGAAACCGGAGCCTCACGCAGGGCAGCGTAGGTAGATACATAAGCATTTCCGGTTACCTCATAGCCATAATTATGGTTTGGCGTAACACCACTTTCCGGATAGCCATACAAATCATAACCGGCTTTTTTCAATGCAGCAAGGCTCTCTCCATCAGTATCGTATTTTTCTAATACCAGCGTGCCGTTATCAGCGGCAAGCTGTGTGGCAAAGCCAATATATTTTGTTGTAAACTCTACATAACCCGAAAAACCATCTATATCGTAAAACGTTACGTGATGCTTTTGTGTATGTTGCCCAAAGGCCGTCAGGCTTGCTAAACAGACGGTTATTTTAGTAAGTAAGGTTTTCATCTTTCTTGGGTTTATGTTGCAAATCTTCAAATAAATCCACAAAGTCGTAAAAAACAGGAAATCAATCAATACCCTCTACAGGGTATTTTTTAAGGATTATTTAAGGGTTTTTTGAACGTTTTTTGTACTTTGCCATCTCATTGCTACCAATCAAACATCACATATAATGGACAAAACAACCCTCAGGCAAGCGGGAAAAATCTGGCGGGAAATAGGACAGTACAAAAAGCCGAAGGAATTAGCGGTAGAAATAGAGCTGTACAAAAAAATGCTCAACCTGTTCCAAGTGGGTGATTATTGTTACTTCATTTTCAGCCCGCCCGAACTGCGGATGGAGTACACCAATGATTTCATCACAAAATTATTGGGTTACACTCCGGACGAATTTACTCTTGAAAAATTCCTGGAAACAGTCCACCCCGACGATCTCCAAAACTACCTCAACTTTGAGGCGACCATAACTGAATTTTGGCAAAACCTCCCGCCCGAAAAAGTATTCAAATACAAAACCCGCTACGATTTCAGAATAGTTTGCAAAGACGGGACAATAAAAAGACTGTTGCAGCAAGTGGCCGTGATCCAAAGCGATGACGAGGGTGCCGTCTTGCGCACTTTTGTGATATTCACAGATATTTCAGACCTTAAACAAACCAATAAAATGGTGCTGTCCATCATTGGGCTGGAGGGCGAACCATCCTATATCGATATACAGCCCGTCCAGGAATTGGTGCCACACAAAAATATCCTCACCAAACGTGAAACAGAACTCTTCCGCTTGCTTATCGAGGGATTGCAGACCATGGAAATTGCCCAAATAATGGAGGTAAGCCCCCATACCGTTGCCACTCACCGCAAAAATATTTTCCGAAAAACAAATACAAATTCCGTTCTTCAATTGATGAAATTTGGATTGGAAAAAGGATGGATTTAAGTACTTTTCGGCACCAAAACGATCCAGAAATCCTTTTCCAACATCCAAAATGGAATTTTGGCGCACTAATCGAATATAACAATAGTAAGGTCTCAAAAATTGAAACTTATTAACATTTGAAAACTTTTGAGCAGCTTTTTTGAATATGTTTCAATAAAAACTCTTTCCTGCTTTCCATCAGATTTTCCTGAATTGCTTAACTATGAATTTACGGGTAAAACGCTTAAAATCTCCTAACAAAGTTACAGGATGTAAATTATTGATATTCCTGAAAACGAAAAGAATACGATTAGTCATAATACGCCAGACAAAAACCTCCATCCTTTTCTGTTTTTGACAATAAGATAAACTTTCGACAAGTATGTCTTGATACTCATTTCTGGTAAATACATCGAGTCATTTCACCACTGCAAAGCTTGCAAAATATAAACCCTCAGGATTATGAAATTTATAGCCACGGTATAAAACTACTGATTTTCAGATTCACAACAATAATACAAATAGAAAGTTTAGTATGGTCGAGAGTCATATGAGGTAATCTTGCGGCAGCGGGAGTTGTTTTTAACTTTCCCGATGGGAAGATAGTTAAAATGTGGGACGATTACGGGAGTAATACACAAATTATTCATTTATAACTGCTGCTTTTATTGCAGAAAATAAAATTATATCAGGTTGTGTACTCATTAAACCTAGATATCTGTATTGGGTATAATCTGACAATTGATGTTAAAAACAAATAGCCAAAAAGAAAAAGTTATTCCTTTCCAATAAAAATTGAATCTCTTATTTTTTGATAACTTGTTTAATTTGATTTCTATCCGCTGAGTGAAATTCTAAAAAATAAATACCCGATGACAACCCGCCCATGGGAATTTCCTGAAAGGTTTGATCTATTATCTTGATAATTTGTCCATTTATATTGTATAGCGTTATACGTTCAATATCAGTATCTTGAGGAATCACAACATATAAGACATCGTTTACCGGATTGGGATAAATCTTTACTTCTTCGAAACAATTTTCAGGTAAAGATAAAATGCACGCTTCATCCTGGGTATCGCCATAAATTTTCCAGTTCCGGTCGTTGCGCAATAGAACTCTAAATTGCTTTTCACAATAGATAAGGTTATCTGCACCCAGGGTTTTATTTTCCAACATTTCATTTGCAAAATGCTCAAGGAGGAGGTCGTAGTTTCCAATGTCTAAACCTGAATTCGATAAAAACCCTTCAAGTGAAACAGCACTGTTAAAGGTCCAATTGGTAAGGTCTTGATTGAAAAGTGTGGCATTTTTAAACATATCACTCATATCGGTAACATTAGCAACGTTCCAATTGTCCAAGGATTGATTAAATAAAGTGGCACTTTCAAACATGCCTTCCATATTAATCACATTGGAAACATCCCAATGGTTAATGGATTGATTAAATGCGCCCGTATTTGAAAAAGCATATGACATATCTGTAACTTGTGTAAGGTTTGGGGCATCCGTTGCATTTATTTCCAAATTAGAACATCCCAAAAATGCATGTCGCTTAGAATGCCATTCGATATCTCCCCATTGGTCTACGGATAAAATTTTATCTTTATGTGTACTAATCGAAAAGAATATTCTAGGGAAATCGCCGGCAATTTTTACAGTGTATATACCGGGTTCTTCATACGTATGACTTACATTTCCGTGAATGTTATCGGTCACATAACCATCACCAAAGTCGATACCGTAATTAAATCCGGCTCCATTGGTTGGGATGGTAATGCTTAAATCATTCGCAGTCACTTCCCAGGTCGTTATAAACGGATTTCCATTATATATTTCACAAGCATTAAAAAAATTATCCCCACTTATACTCCAGCCCAAATTATTAATGAAGTGATTTAAACTTTTTTTGTAAAAAACAAGCAGTTCAAAATTAGTAATTTAGAGTTGATAACCAATAAATTACGACTCTATGAACTGCAAGTACACAAATTTACAAAAAGAGCTAATAGAAAATTGCATTTTATGCTTTATTCCGAAAAATAAACGAGGTTTTGCCAGTCAGTTTGAAATGGCGGATATTTTCAAATGTATTGTCCATAAACTTAAAACGGGCTGTCAGTGGAGTTTCTTATTTGTTGATATAGAATATTGTAAGCCCCCATTTTCTTGGCAAACTGTTTATTATTACTATCGGAAATGGTGTAAAATGGGAGTCTTTAAAGAGATGTTTGAAACGTATTTGGAAATAAAAAAAGATAAATTGGACACCGAGAAATTGAACCTCGATGGCACACACAGTTTAGTAAAAAAGTCGGCACAGAGCGCTGCTTACCAACATAGGAAAAGAGGTAGGACATCTAATATTCTGATTATGACCGATGGGAAAGGCATTCCCATTGCCAGTGGAGGGATCATCAGTGGAAATCACAATGATTTATACCAAATAGTTCCACAATATGCACAGATGATCAAAGATTTGAAAAGTTGTGGAATATGTGTGCAAAACAGCATTCAAAATGCAGACAAAGGCTTTGATTCAAAGAAACTTAGAAGAGCTATAAACCAAAGAAAAATGTTTGCCAATATTATTAAAATAAGCGAAATAGAAAAGGAAAGAAAAGAGGGAGAAAACGATTTTTTAACCAAGAGATTTACAATCAAAGATTTGTTAACGAAAGAACTTTTGCTTGGATAGACAGTTTTAGGACGTTATTAGTCAGATTTGACACTTTGGACAATTCCTGGTTGAATTGGCATTATTTGGCTTTTGCTCTTATCTTGCTAAAAGTTTAAATGAGTTCAATTCTTCGAGACCACATTCCGGACAGGTTGTATTTTCAAGGTTCCGGCTTCCCAGTTCCGGTAAAGGGATGTTGTGTCAATTCTTCCAAAAGCAAAATTACTTTATTAATTACCGCCTTATTGCCCGATTTTTTATGCTGTCTTATGTCGTCTATAGCTTGCTCCGAAAACCATAAGGTATAGCTATTCATAAGTCCTCAATAAATGATTTAAGCACCTTGGGTTTTACTTCGGTAAATTTTCCTTCGGTAATTTGTTTTTTACTCTCCAATATCTTTTTTACAAATTCGGCATTGTAGTGTTCTTCGGTTGAAACCTCATACTTGATTTTAAGGGCTTGCATAAACGCTTTTAAAGCATTTACCTGATCTGCAGTTTTAGGACGTGCTATGAATATATTTTTTGATTTCATAAAATATACTTTTTTTGATTATAAGGATATTAATTGTTAAACTCTGCCCTTTATAATATAAAAAATGAAAAGTAAGAATCACAAAGATAGTGAAAAATCAGGCATGACGCAAAGGAAGAAATGCTTGTGGAAATGGCGCGATACTCATCCACGCCCCGCGGATGATCACCGAATACCCGCCCGACTATGCCAACGACCCTGACGATATGCGGGTAAAAAAGAAGATGATTGACTACGATGCCAACGGAAACCAAAAAGAGATCCGCGAACAGGTAAGCGACCCCGAGCAACCGCTGGGCTACAGGGAAGTGGCGCTGCGCGAAAACCTTTGGGACGAAGAGGACCGCTTGCGTGCCGTGGACCTGAACCCCGAGGCGCCTGCCGACAAACCGCAGATAGCCTCATACATATACAGTGCCGACGGCGAGCGCACCGTGCGCTACCTGCCGGGCAG
>LSQX01047532.1_pt1 | contig 48495 bp, 45 predicted proteins | sample 654561 | NCBI WGS metagenome assembly LSQX01 (sample SAMN04489861, study PRJNA283612) | anaerobic digester metagenome | isolation source: 4 biogas reactors fed with cattle manure at either 37C or 55C with and... | place: Denmark: Kongens Lyngby | collected 2014
TTCAGCAAACATGCACTAAATAACAATATTGAGTTCATTAAGAAATTTTGGACCGCCTCGGAGAACAGTGGAATATTATCAAGATTTTTTACTCCAGCCGGTATTTTCTTTAGTAAACGCTTTAGTCTTTCCTGTACTGCGCCTTTTATTTTGACGGAGTTAGACTAATGTTATAAAGAAGCCTTGCAGTCAAAGGCGGTCTATGGTATACTAAAAAACATGCCGGACATAAGATCCCTTGTTGGAGGTGGATAAATTGGCCCTTCGTTGTGAAATATGCGGTAAAGGACGGCAAACCGGATTCCGCGTCAGCCATTCCAATATCAAAACCAAGCGCTCTTGGTTGCCGAACATCCGGAAACTGCGGGCTAAGATCAACGGGACCAACAAAACCATTAAAATCTGCACCCGTTGCCTGCGTGCTGGAAAAGTAGAACGGGCTGTCTAATAACGGCGCCAGAAAAAGACCCAAAGGGTCTTTTTTTCTTTTTACCTTTTTTTCCCGTTGAAATATTTCTCCCTTTAGTTTGCTTATAGTTTTGCTGTTGCCTTATTTCTCCGGTTAAGTTGGTTTTCCCGTTGAAACAGACTTCCGGGAAGGAAAAAAAGGGGGTACTGCGCGATGAAAGAAACAGTATTGATTACCGGGGCCGGCAGGGGGATTGGCCTCGCCTTGACAAAAGAGTTTCTGGCCGCCGGGTACCGGGTCTTTGCCGGGGTCCGCAAGACTTATCACCTGCTTGAAAAGGAGAAGGAGCAATACCCGGCAGACCTTATCCTTGTCCCCCTGGATGTCACAGATATGGCGTCGGTCCGGGCGGCGGCAGCGCAAGTTTCCGCCGCAACCCCGGCCCTGGAGATCCTGGTTAATAACGCCGGGGTTTATTTGGGGGACAAAACCCGGCCCTTGGAAGAGCTGGACCTAGAAGACAACCACCTCCAGCAGACCATGGAGGTTAACGCCTTCGGCCCCCTCCGGGTGGTCCAGCAGTTTCTTCCCCTGCTGGCCGCAGGGGAGAAAAAGATCATCATCAATATCTCCTCCGAGGCCGGCAGTATCGGCGATTGCTGGCGGAAACAGGAGTACGCCTACGCCATGTCAAAGGCGGCTTTAAACATGCAGACCCGCATTCTCCATAATTATCTCAGCCCCCGGGGGTTCAAAGTCCGGGCGCTCCATCCCGGCTGGGTCCGGACGGATATGGGCGGGAAGGAGGCCGACCTTGACCCGGCTACTTCCGCCGCGGGGATATTTAACCTCATCCAAAAGGTGGCAGCAGGAGAACAGGTGACGAAAGAAGACGGGGAAGGAATCTACCTGGATTACCAGGGAAATATTTTGCGGTGGTGAGGCGAGATGCAAAAACCGGTACGGGTCTTAACCTTCTTAAGCGGCGGCTGGCATGATTTCCAAGGTTTTGCCGGGGCAATCCGCTCATTGCTTACCCCCCACGGTTTTGCCGTAGACGCCAGTTTTGACCCGGATTCCCTGCTCCGGTTGGCGGAAACAGACTACCGGGTGGTCATAAATTATACCTGTTTTCTCCGGCCGGAAGAGGAAACCGACGTGACCGGCGTGAGAAACCTGGCGGAAAACCACGTGACCGCCTTGTCCAAGTGGGTCCGGAACGGCGGCGGTCTCCTGGCGGTCCATGCCGCCACGGCGACCGGCGAGTCCCCGGCGGAACTCCGCCACCTGCTGGGCGGGGCTTTTCTCTCCCACCCGGAACCTTTTGCCTTTACCGTCTACCCCCTTCCGGGAAAACACCCGATCACCGACGGGATAAGAGCTTTCACCGTTTATGACGAGTTTTATCTTGAAGAATACGACCCCTCCGTCCACCTACACATGGTGGCCATTGACCGCGGTACAGCTTATCCCATGGTCTGGAGTAAAAGCGAGGGCCAAGGTAAAGTCGTCCACGTGGCCATGGGCCATGATGAAGGGGTATGGAACCACCCGGCCTACCGCCGGTTGCTGCTGCAAAGCGTCGCTTGGCTGGCCGGGTGTGAGCTTTAGTTTCTGCCCGCCTTACACCGTTGCCGCCTTAATCGGGACTCCCTAGCGGGTTCTGCGGCAAGTTTAACACTGGCGGCCCGCCAAAATAGACCTGGGGAACTTCACCCATAATTACCGCCTCCGCCAGCGGAACTTCTGTTCTCACTTCTGCGTTTGCAAAGGTAAGGGGGATTACTATTCTGACCCTTGTCTTTATCTCCAGGTAGATTTTGTGCCTGGTCTGGTTGATCCCGGCCTGCTCAAAACGGTCAAAGACCCGGCTTTCCACGGCGCCGGCGGGGATGATCTCTATGGGGATATCCGGGCCCCTGCCGGCCATGACCTGGCTGCCCAGTAATTGCCCGAGGGGGATATGGATCCGGGCCCGGCTTACTTTTTCCAGTTCTTTTTGCACGGCGATGGTCGCCTCGGAAGCCAGGCGGTTAATATCGCCGGTATTGGGTTGCATCAAGACCACCCGCCCGCGGTTGTCGACCTTAACTGTGATCAGGTCTTCATAGCGGATCTGGGGGACCACCTCTTCACGAACGGCCTTGTTAATTGATTGCGTTGCGATCTGTATCGCCCGGGCCCGGGCGATCTCATGCAGGGCGGGGCGCAAGCGGTGCTCGGCATAGAAAAACCCGGCAAGGAGCAGGAGGGGTATTAAGATCACCCGTAATTTCAGGGGGAATTTCCGCCCCGGCAGCAAAGGGTTTCTTCGCAAGAAGCGTCTTTTCTTTCCGAGGCCTACCCGCATGAGAGCCACCCCCCCTGTACTATATCTATTACTGCAGCGGGTTTTAAGAACTTACCCTTTCCCGCTGGTTTTATGTTATAATAAAGTGATCAGAACGCGCGAGATGCATCCACCACGCTTGACACGCGAGGCGTTCCCCACGTCAGAGGAGGGAAAGAATGGCACGTCGTATCGGTTCCTTCAATCTGTCCTGGACCTTTGTGGCGGCAATTGTCTTTGCCGGCTTGCTCACCGGCACACTGGCAGGAATCATCCTTAGCGCCCGCATTCCCGATCCTCCCGAGCCTAAGGCGGCTACCATCATTTATGACATCAACGGCAACGAAGTAACCCGGCTCTTTCAAGAACACCGGATACCGGTCAACCTCGACCAGATCCCGCAGCTGATGAAGGATGCCATTATTGCCGTGGAAGACCACGAGTTTTATCACCACCGGGGGATTAATATCCGCGCCATGTTCCGGGCCCTGTGGAGGAATATAAAAGCAAGAAGAGTGACGGAGGGCGCCAGTACCATAACCCAGCAGCTGGCGAGAAACGCACTGTTGACCCACCAAAGAACTTTCAGGCGAAAGATAAAAGAGATCTTAATCGCCATTAATTTGGAACGGCGCTTAACAAAAGATGAGATCCTCGAGCGCTATCTCAACGAGATCTACTTCGGCCACGGCGCCCATGGGGTTGAAGCGGCAGCCCAGCGCTATTTCGGCAAGCATATTTGGGAACTGGAACTGCACCAGTTCGCGCTTTTGGCTGCGATCCCCCGGGGGCCGAACCTTTATTCACCCTACCATGAGCCCGAACGGGCTCTGGGCCGCCGCGCCTGGGTGCTCAACCGCATGGTGGTAACGGGTGTGATCAGCGAAGAAGAGGCGGAAGAAGCGAAAAAGAAGCCCCTGGATGTGGTGAGCCAGGCTTCGTTTAAGCGCCAGGCCCCCTATTTTGTTGATTATATTATCCAGGAACTCACCCAAAAACATGGATTTGAAGAAGAAACCCTTTATACGGAGGGTTACAAGATCTATACCACTTTGGACCTGGAATTGCAAACAAAGGCCGAAGAGGTGCTGGCCCGGCGGCTGCCTTGGGGCGAAGAGGATGAAAACGGGATTCTCCAACCCCAGGCGGCATTGGTGGCCATCGATCCCACCAACGGGCAGATCCGGGCGATGATTGGCGGCCGGGATTTCCAAAACACCCAGCTTAACCGGGCGGTTCGTGCACACCGCCAACCCGGTTCCGCCATCAAACCCTTTGTCTATACAGCGGCTATTGACAGCGGCCTCTTCACCCCGGCCACCGTCCTGGTGGACGAACCCGTTGAATTCGTCATGGAACCGGTGGAAGGCGGCGAACACGAGGAGCCATGGGTCTGGAAACCCCGCAACTATAATGATGTCTACCGGGGTCCGATCCGCCTCCGGGAAGCCCTGGAATACTCCGCCAACATCATCGCCATCAAGGTCGTGGAGGAACTGGGCCCGGCAAAGGTGATTAGTTACGCACGGAAAATGGGCCTCACCAGCCTGGTCACTTCCGGCTCCATTAACGACCTTAACCTCTCCTCCCTGGCCCTGGGCGGTCTCGTCAAAGGGGTAACCCCGTTGGAGCTGACAGCGGCCTTTACCCCCCTGGCCAACCGGGGCGTATTTTCGGAACCGATCGCCATTTTGAGGGTGACGAGTAATGAAGGGCTGACCCTTCTGGAGAACAATTCCCGGCGCAAGGTGGTCTTGAGTGAATCCACCGCCTATATGATGACGGATCTCCTCAAGGGCGTCATCGAAAATGGCACCGGCTGGCGGGCCCGGCTGGGACGTCCTGCAGCCGGGAAAACCGGTACTTCCAATGATAATACCAACGCCTGGTTTGTAGGGTATACCCCGGAGCTTTTAGCCACCGTCTGGATTGGCAATGACCGGCAGACCGACCCGCTGGTCGTCGACGGCGGGGTCCGCCTCTCCAGCGCCCACGCGGCGCAGATCTGGGGCGAGTTCATGCGGCAGGCCCTGGCGGATAAGCCGGTCACCGATTTCCCGCCGCCGCCGGAGGTCACCTTTGGGGTGGAGATCTGCGCCGAATCGGGCTTTTTAGCCAGTCCCTACTGCCGGGAGATTATCCCCGAGACCTTTAAGAGCGGCACCGAACCGCAGGAAGTCTGCCCGCTCCATACCACGCCGGATCTGCCCAGTATCACTTCGCTCCAGATCTGCCTGGACTCCGGGCAACTGGCAACAGAGCATTGCCCGCCGGAACGGGTGGTGTACAAGAATTACTGGGTCTCAACGGGCATGGAGATCTGGGACGGCACCCCCATGCCGCAGGAAAAATGTGCAATTCACGGTAAGGATGAGCAGGTAGTGGTGAAGATCTGTACGGAATCGGGGCTTTTGGCCACACCCTTCTGCCCGCCGGAAAAAGTGGTCACCCAGACATTTACCAAGGGCGAAGAACCGACCTTCTCCTGTAACCTGCACCTGCCCTTCAGGATGCGGCGGCAGTAAGGAAAAAATAAAAACCCGGCCGGGAATTCCCCGGCCGGGTTTTTTTCTATTCCACCTCTACCTTCCGCTTCCCAATATTTGATTCTCCATGAACAGACCCTTCACAATCCCGTGTTACCCTGCTAAACAGTGTTTAAGCCGGTAACAGGTTTCCGGTTTAAAACAGGATCTTCTGCCTTCTTACCCAGATGCTCTCCAACAAGCCGATGAAAATGAGGTTAACCGTCATCGCGCTCCCCCCGTAGCTGATAAACGGCAGGGGGATTCCGGTCACCGGCATGATCTGCATATTCATCCCGATATTCTCCAGGACATGGACGAGGAAGACGGCCATGACCCCCACCGCCACCAGGGCGCCGTATTTCTCTTTGGCCTGCTGGGCAATGCGCAGGCTACGCCAGATGAGAAAGAAGTAGAGCCCCAGGAGGATGAAGGCGCCAAAAAACCCCCACTCTTCGCAGAAGACCCCAAAAATGAAGTCGGTATGCTTTTCCGGCAAAAAGCCCAGTTGTCCCTGGGTATTCTGGAAGAGGCCCTTGCCGAAGAACCGGCCCGAACCCACGGCAATCACGGCCTGGCGGACGCTCCACCCGGCGCCTGCCGGGTCGCGACCGGGATCAATAAAAACCAGCAGCCGGTTGATCTGGTAATCTTTAATCGGGAGCGGCACGTCAAAGACGAAGTGGGCAATACCCATCGCCGCCGCCAGGATCAAGACGACCACCAGGATCCAGATGAAGTAACGGATTTTCAGTCCGGCCATGAACAACATGACAAAGAAGAAGAAAACAAAAACCATGGCCGTGCCAAAATCCGGCTGTAACAAAATGAGGGCGAGGGGCGGCAGGAGGTGCAAAAAGGCGAGACCCAGCCTCTTTGGGGTATTTATATCTTTCTCCGATAAGAATTTGGCCAGGGTCAAGATGAGGAACAACTTGGACAACTCTGCCGGTTGCAGGGAAAAGACGCCAAAATTGAGCCAGGCTTTGGCGCCGCTGACTTCCGAACCAAAAAACAAGACCAGAGTTAAAAGGCCCAGGTTGATCAGGTAAATCAAGTGGGCGGCCAGATCCGAAAGGCGGTAGTCAAAGAAAATAACAAAGGCCATGCCCAAAACACCAAGGACAACCGAGGCCAGTTGTTTTTTTAGAAAGAAGGAGGGATCGCCATAGTCCAGGGCAATATTGGACCGGGTGGCGCTGTAAACCGTCAGTAGCCCTATGGCGACCAGCAGCGCGACTATGAGGAGAAGCTGGTAATCAAGGTTGCGCAATAGCCGGCGATCCCACAATTTTCACCACTCCGCAAATAGAATTTATATCTCCCTAAACGGGCTTTACCCCACCGGATTTTCGTCCACCGGTGCTTCTTCCCCTGTAACTTCTTGAACCGGGGCATCCGGGGGTTCCTCCACCGGTACTCCTTCTTCCCCCAGGGGTCCTTCCTCCGGGACCTCGTTAAGCGGGGCTTCTCCCACCGGGGTCTCTTGTCCCGGGGCTTCTTCCACCAAAGTTTGTTCCTGCGGGGCTTCTTCTACAGGAGCCTTTTCCACCGGGGCTTTTTCCTCAGGATTTTTCTCTACCGGGACCCTTTCCACCTGGACTTTTTCTGCCGGCGCCGTTTCTGCCGGGGTCTCCTTCACCACCGGTTTTTTCTCCGCCGGGGCCGGGGCCTTCTCCACCGGCGTCTTCTCCACCGGCGTCTTTTCCGCTGGAGTTTTTTCCGCCGGAGTTTTTTCCGCCGGAGTTTTTTCCGCCGGAGTTTTGGCTTCTTTCGCCGGTTGCTGCCGCGAGGAAGCAGCCGGTTTTCTCAGGCCGAAATAGACCTCGTATAAACGGCGGGCCACCGGGGCCGCGCCCAGCGAACCGGAACCGCCCTCCTCCACCGCCACCAGGATAACCAATTCCGGGTTGTCGGCCGGGGCGTAACTGGCAAAAAAGGCGTAATCCTCTTTCCCGTAAATCTGGGCTGTTCCTGTTTTCCCCGCCACCGGGATCCGGTCAAGGGGGAATCCCCAAAAGGCTCCCCTCGCCGTACCGGTACTGACCGTTTTCTCCAGGCCTTCACGGACCAGTTCCCATGTGGTTGGTTTCAGTTGAATCTCCCGGGTAATCTGGGGGGAGAATTCTTTGATCACCCGCCCGTCGGCGGTCTCAATCCTCTGCACCACCCACGGCTGGTAGTGTTTCCCGCCGTTGGCAATCACGGCAAAGGCCTGGACCAGTTGGATCGGGGTCACCTGGATAAACCCCTGCCCCACCGAAAGGTGAACCGTTTCAATGGGATACCACCGGGGATCCCGTGTCTTCCGCTTGTAATCAGGGTCGCCAATCAGCCCGCTGAGTTCCAGGGGATGAAGCTCCAAGCCGGTAGGGGCGCCGAAACCCAAAAGCCGTGCGTATTTGGCGATCCCTTCCGGCCCCACCTCCCTGGCCAGTTCCGCCAGGACCATGTTGCAGGAATGGGCCAACCCTTCCACCAGGTTCAAAACGCCATGGCCCTCCTGTTTCCAACACCTGAAAAGGGCTCCATGGATACGGTCCATACCCTTACAGACAAAACTCTGATTGGGACCGGTCACCCCTTCTTCCAACGCGGCAATGACGGTAACCGGCTTAAAGGTCGAACCCGGCATGTATCCTTCCCTGGTCACCCGGTTGGTAAAGGGCCGTAACGGGTCGTTCAAAAGCCCTCCCAGCACCTCCTGGCTGGCCCCGCCCACAAAGATATTTGGGTCAAACCGGGGGTAACTGACCATGGCCAAAATCGCGCCGGAACGGGGGTCCATCACCACTACCACCCCGGCGCTGGCCGCCGTGTATTCCGTATTCTCCCTTAGCCAAACCAAATGCTCGCTTAAGGCTTTTTCCGCTTCCAACTGCAATTCCAGATCGAGTGTCAGGTGGAGGTTCTGCCCGGGGGCAAACCCGATCTCATCGAGCACCTGCAGGTGCTGGCCCACACTGTCGACCTGCAGAATCCGGAGGCCGTCGGTCCCCCGCAGATAGGTTTCGTATGTCTTCTCCAACCCCATCTTGCCGACGAGATCCCCCAGCCGGTAACCCAAGCCGCGCATTTGTGCCAATTCTTCCTGGTTGATCTCGCCAATATGCCCAAAAAGGTGGGCTGCCACTTCGCCCAAGGGATAACTGCGGACAGGGTATTGTTCCACCGTCACCCCGGGAAAATCCAGGCGCGCTTCGAGGATGCGGCCGATCACTTCCGGGCTGACATCATGTTTTACCGGAACATACTGCTCCCGCTGGCTGCTTTTCAGCTTTTCAAACCTGGCGACAAGCTCCGTTTCGGGGATCTCCAGGAGATCGCTGAGAAACCTCAACGCCTCCGGGTTCTTAAGAAAATCGTTGGGGACAACGGAAACCACATGAGAAAACCTATTGGAGACCAGCAGGTTGCCGTTGCGGTCATAGATATTGCCGCGCGGGGCGGCGATCCGGATCTGGCGGCCAAAATTTCCTAAAGAGGCCGCGTAGTACTCCTCCCCTTGCACAATTTGGAGGTACCAAAGACGGGCAAGCAGAACGATAAAGACGAGAATGATCAGGATGAAAAAGAACCTGAATCTCAGCTCCAATCTGCGCAAGGCCTGTTCTTTCAACCCTTATATCCTCCCCTTGCCCTGTAGGTTCAGGTAGCGCAAGAAAACAAGATAAACCGGTGCCATCAGGATGAGGTGGTATAAAACCAGCGGTAAAACAGTGGCGAAAAGATAATTAAAAAACCTTCCCTGCCAGCCGAAGGCGGTCAAAAAAAGAAAGGCGGTAATCTCCCCGGCCAGGGTGGCAATGGCCACAGTGGCCAAAGGGATGAAAATATTATCTTTAAAAACCGTCTTCCCCACATAACCGGCGCCGTACCCGAGCAGGGCCTTGGTCAGGACATTAATCCCCAAAATGCCGCCGCCCGCCAGGTCCAGCAAAAACCCGCCGGCCAGCCCGAGGTAAAGCCCGGGAAAAGGCCCGTAAAGCAGTCCAAAACAGATGGTCACGACCAAAATAAGATCGGGTCTTACCCCGAACAGGTTGATACGGGCAAAAATTGTTGACTGCAAAACTATGGACGCAATTAAAATCCCGGTAATGGCCAGTACCCGCCGCATTCTCTTCTCCCTTTCCGAACCTTAACCGTAAAAAACCGGCTAGTCCTTGACGACAAAAACATACTCCAGCCGGCTGAAGTTCACCGCCGGTTTCATCAGGGCCTCACGGGAAAAAACATCATCGTGGCCCCGGACCTCCTGCACCACTCCGACCACGAGATTCCTGGGAAAGTGCAGGCTGGCGCCGGAGGTTAAAATCCTGTCCCCCACCCGGATATCCACGTCAAGATCGGAAGGTTTGACCAGGCAATAGCCTTTGCGCCCGGTACTGTACCCGTAGATATAAACCAGATCACGGGTGCGCTCAATAACCCCGCTCATACTGTTCCCGTCCCGGGAATCCGTGAGCAGGATCACCTCGGAGGAATTCGGCCCCACCCTTAATAGACGGCCCACTACCCCTTCCTTGCTGATCACCGGCATATTCTTGACCAGGCCATCTTTCTCGCCTTTATCAATGATCAGCGTCTCCATCCACGGGCTCGGGCTGCGGCCGATTACTTCTGCAGGTAAAAGTTGCAGATCTGTCTCTGTTTGGAAACCGGCCACTTCGCGGAGGCGGTTGTTCTCCGCCTTCAACCCCTCCAATTGGGCCAGCCTCAGCTCAAGCCGGACCAGCTCTTCCCGTAGTTCATAGTTTTCCCGGTGTACACGGGCAAGGCTGCAGATGGCCTCCCAGGTATCCACGGCAAAGCTGACAACGGAATTCGCCGCTTTTTGCAAGGGGAAAAGGACCCACCTTACCAAATACTCAGCCCAGGTAAGTTCGGTCCTCTCCTGGGATGTATAAAAGATTGACCAGGTGATAAAGAGGAAGCCAACAACCAGTAGGATAATAAGGGCCTTTTTTTGAGTAAAAGGTCGCAACAATATTACCCCGCCTCTTCTCAACTGACCTTCTGCTTGGAGATTAGCGCGCCATTAAAAAGATCCAGCGTTTCCAAGGCCAAACCCGTCCCTCTGACGACACAGGTTTCCGGGTCATCGGCCAAACGAACGGGCATCCCCGTCTCCTCCTGCAGCCGGCGGTCGAACCCGCGGAGAAGGGAGCCTCCACCCGTCATAACAATTCCCCGTTCCAAAATATCCGCCGCAAGCTCCGGCGGTGTTCTTTCCAAAGTCATCCGTACCGCCTCAACTATGGTCTCAACGGTTTCCGCCAGCGCTTCGGTGATCTCCCGGGAAGAAACCGTAACCACCTTGGGCAAACCGGTAACCAGGTCTCTTCCTTTTACGTCGGCAAACTCATCCTGGGGCAAGTGACAGGCGGACCCGATTTGGATCTTAATCTTCTCCGCTGTCTGTTCCCCGATCATCAGGTTATACTGTTTCCTGATATACTGGCTGATTGCTTCATTCATCTCGTCGCCGCCCACCCTTATTGACCGGCTGGTGACGATCCCGCCCAGGGAAACAACGGCTACTTCAGTTGTGCCGCCGCCGATATCCACAATCAGATTGCCGCCGGCCTCCCGTACCGGCAGGCCAGCGCCCACCGCCGCCGCCATCGGCTCTTCCAGCAGAAAAACCTCACCGGCCCCAGCCTCACGGCCGGCATCGATGACCGCCCTTTTTTCCACCCCGGTAACTCCGGAAGGGATCCCGATTACCACGCGGGGAGCAAGCAGGCCGACACGGCGGATTGTCTTGCCTATAAAATACCGCAACATCTTTTCGGTGATGTCAAAGTCGGCGATTACCCCGTCTTTCATGGGCCGGACAGCGACAATGCCTGCGGGCGTCCTTCCCAGCATGGCCTTGGCTTCACCGCCGGCGGCGATGATCTCGTCCTTGTCCCGGCCAAAGGCGACCACCGACGGTTCCTGCAGGACAATCCCCTGGCCCTTTACGTAAACAAGCGTTGTTGTGGTGCCGAGATCAATACCAACATCCCGGACAAAACGACGTAAAAGCAGGTTAAGCATTGGCTATTCCCCCCGGTTTACGCATGCCCGAAAGCACGCGCCCGTTGTTTGTTTGGTTTTTCGCAGTCGGCTTGAGATCTTACCACATCTGCCGGGGTTTTTACACCCTCCCTTTGACTATTTCGCGGGCAGTCTACCATAATCCTTCTTCACGCAGGCTTATATATTTATTACCACCAATGATGATATGGTCTAAAACGGGGATCCCCAATAGTTCCCCGGACTCCTTCAACCTTCTGGTAATATTTATATCTTCATTGCTGGGGTAAGGCTCGCCGCTGGGGTGGTTGTGGACCAGGATCAGGGAAGCGCTGCTGTTCTTGATGGCGGTCCGGAAAACCTCTCTGGGATGAACCAGGGACGAATCGAGCGTCCCCATACTGATCGTTTCAATGGCGAGCACCCGGTTCTTGGTGTTAAGGTGGATTACTAAAAAATGCTCTTGATTTAAAAAACGTAATCTGGGCATGACCAGTTCCGCTACTTTTCCCGGTGAACTCAACCGTTCCTGTTGCAAAGCTTCGGAAGCCTGCAGCCGGCGTCCGAGCTCAAAGGCGGCCAGTATCTGAACGGCTTTACTCTGTCCCAACCCCTTAATCTGGGACAACTCCCCGATTCCCGCCGCCGCAATCTTATCTAAGGTTTGAAACTGAGCAAGAATGGTGGTTGCCAGATCAAGGGCAGAAAGACCTGCCGTGCCCGTTCGCAAGAGGATGGCCAAGAGTTCGGCGTTGGAAAGGCTCTGCGCCCCGTATTTTTCCAAACGTTCCCGTGGCCGTTCCTCGGCGGGCAGGTCTTTAATGCCCTTTCTGGGCATTACTGCTCACCTCCAAAACCTCCACGTCAAATTCTTTCAACATCAAAGTTAATTTAGTTAAAGGAAGCCCGACAACATTAAAGTAACACCCCTCAATCCGCTCAACCAGGACAGCGCCCAGGCCTTGAATCCCGTAGGCCCCGGCCTTGTCCATCGGCTCCCCGGACCGGATGTAGCGGTCAATCTCTTCCCTAGAAAGGGGACGGAATTTCACCCTCGTCCGCTCATAATCGACCAGTCGTTTCTTCTCCGCCGCTTTGACCAGGGCGACGCCGGTATACACCTCGTGCCACCGCCCGGAAAGGAAGGAGAGCATCCGGCGGGCGTCCTCTTCATCCCCGGGCTTACCCAGGATCTGTTTTTCCGCCACCACGATGGTATCGGCCGCTATAACCAGGGCGTCCGGGTGTAAGCCCGCGATTTCCCCGGCTTTCCGGGCAGCCAGTTCCATCACCTGTTCCCCGGGGGAATCCGGTAGTTCCCCTTTGGACTCTTCCGCATTACTCACCAGGATTTCAAAATCCAAACCCAGCATCCGCAAAAGTTCGCGGCGCCGGGGCGAGGCGGAAGCCAGAATTAATCTGTGAGTGGAGAGATCCATACCTCTGGAATATGCGTGTACGCGCGAATCATCAACCACCGGAAACCGCCGAAGCGGTCTCTTCGACAACAGCACCCTGGATCACCTTTACCGGGCACTTGGCGATACAACGCCCGCACCGGTTGCATTTTACCGGGTCGATAACGGCCAGGTTGTTTTCGAGGGTGATTGCCCCCTGATCACATTGTTTGACACAAATACCACAACCTATACATCCGGTCTGGCAGATCTTCCTGACGACAGCGCCCTTTTCCGTGTTCCGGCAGTAAACGGTGACCGGATCTCCCGGCGGCAACAGGGCAATCAAATCGCGGGGGCAGGCGGCTACACACTGGCCGCAGCCGGTGCATTTCTCTTCGTCCACCACGGCGAGGCCGTTCTCATTAATGGTGATGGCGGAAAACGGGCAGGCTTCAACGCAGCTGCCCAAACCCAAACAACCGTATTCGCAGGCCTTCGGGCCGCCTGCCAGTTGGTGCGCGGCAAAGCAGTCTTTACTTCCCACATAGGCAAAGCGTTCTTTGGCCTCTTTTTTCCCGCCGATGCACCGGACCTTAGCCACCCGCCGCTCGCAAGAGAGGGCCTCCACCCCCATCACTTCGGCAATGGCTCCACAATCCGTCGACACCGGGCAGGCGTTCACCGGGGCGGACCCCCCGGCAATGGCCTCCGCCAGTCCCCGGCAACCCGGGTAGCCGCAGGCGCCGCAGTTGGCGCCGGGAAGCAACTCCTCAATCTCGTCAACACGCGGGTCCGTCTCCACCGCCAGTTTACGGGAGGCCACCGCCAGTCCGATACCGAAAAGCACCCCCAAGCCGGTCAAGAGAAGAACCGCGGCAATCACTGTAGTCATTCTTCAATACCTCCTCGGTATTCGAAACTCGAGACTCGCCGGCAATCCGGCAAAAAGCCATCACCACTCGCCGTTACCCGGTCGCTCGCTTACAAGCCCAAAAGCGCTTGCAACCGAAAACCGCTGAAGCCCAAAAAGGCGATGGAAATCAGGCCGGCCAGGATCAGGGCAATGGGGAACCCCTCCATCGCCTTGGGAAGCGGGGCGAATTCCAGCCGTTCCCGCAACCCGGCAAAGAGCACAATGGCAAGGGTAAACCCAACCCCTCCGGAAAAACCATTTACCATAGCCTGAATGAAGTTATAGCCTTCACCCGGATCCGCATTGATAAGGGCAACACCCAGCACCGCGCAGTTGGTGGTGATCAGGGGCAGGTAAATCCCTAAAGCCTGGTATAGTCCAGGGCTGGTCTTCCGCAGGATCATCTCGACAAACTGCACCAAAACCGCGATCACCAGGATAAAACTGATCGTCTGCAAGAATTCAGCCAGGCCATGCCGGACCAGCAGTTTCTGGACCCCGTAGGTGATGGCGGAGGCCATGGTCATCACAAAAATAACGGCAAAACCCATCCCCAGCGCGGTTTCGATCTTCCGGGAAACACCAAGGAAAGGACAGATCCCCAAAAACCGTGCGAGGACAAAATTACTGATGAAAATGGCGCCAAAAGATATGAGCAGGAGATCTACCATCTTATTCTCCCCCTTTCCCGGCAAGGTCCTTTGCCGCGCTTAGTTTGGCGGACAGCTTATTAATCCCAGCCAACAACAAACCCAAGGTAATAAAGGCGCCGGGCGGCAAGATAAGCATTAAAGCCTGGTTGTCTTCGGGGATAATCCGCCAGCCGGTAAAGCCAAAATCCTCGGCAACCAGTAGCATTCCCTCGCCCAAAACCTCCCGGAAGAAGCTGAGCAGAACCAGGCCTAATGTGAAACCGATACCCATTCCCAGCCCGTCCATGAAGGCACGGCCAACGGTGTTTTTGGAGGCAAAGGCCTCCGCCCGTCCGAGGATGATACAGTTCACCACAATCAGGGGGATAAAAATCCCCAAGACCTGGTGCAACCCGGGGGCGCTGGCGGCCATTACCTTGTCAACAATGGTAACAAAGGTGGCAATCACCACGATATAGCAGGGAATCCGTACCTCTTTGGGGATAACGTTCCGCAACAAAGAAATGATCACATTAGAACAGACAAGTACGAAAGTGGCGGCCAAGCCCATTCCCAGGCCGTTGACCACTGCGGTACTGACCGCCAGGGTCGGGCACATCCCCAAGACCAGGCGGAAAATGGGGTTTTCCCGGAAAATCCCGTTTGCAAAGACCTGCCACCGTTTCATCCTTCTCCGTCACCCCTCTCTCCATCTGCCTCAGTTCCCAGCCGGCCGTCAGCAGGGGCGAAAAAGCTCTCCGCCACTGCCAGGGCCTGGTTGATCCCTCTTACCACCGCCCGGCAGGAGATGGTGGCGTTGGTGATGGCTTCCACCTTGCCCCCATCCCGGACCAAAGCCGGGGGGTTTTCCAATCCGCTTTCACGGATCGCCGCTTGCTGCAGAAAATCGTCTTTCTTGATCTTTGCCCCTAGGCCGGGGGTTTCCGAGTGGCTGAGGATCTTAACCCCGGCCACCTTTCCTCCGGCGGTAACACCCACCATCATACTGATCTTGCCGCCATACCCTCGCGGCTCGACCTTCACCACCACCCCGGCGGGTTCATTATTGACATAGCCAAGATAAACCTCGCTCACATCCGCACCGGCGCCGGCAGGCAACGACTCCTCCTTCTGGAAATCGCCGGCCCCGGGCAGGCAGAGAGCCAGGGCTTCATTGGTGGCCTGTCGCTCCAATTCTTTAATTCTGGGTTCGGTGAGGTGGTTGACCACGGCCAGGATCCCGCCGGAAAAGGCGGCAATCAAGGTTAACACCAGCACCAGGCGCAATTGCTCCATGATCTTCTTATTCTTAGACATCAGCCCGCACCTCCCCAAAGCGTTTGGGAATCGTGGCTTTCTCCAGCAAAGGCGCTGCCGCATTCATCAGGAGGATGGCATAGGTCACGCCTTCGGGGTACCCGCCGTAAATCCGGATTAAAAAGGTTAATACCCCGCAGCCCAGACCAAAAAAGAAGCGCCCGCCCGGAGTAATAGGGGTGGTCACGTAATCGGTGGCCATAAAGAAGGCCCCGAGGAGCACACCGCCGGTTAACAGGTGAAAGATGGGGTCCTGCCCGGCCAAGAGAGCCAGGATCGCCAGTGTTCCCAGGTAACCCAGGGGTATCCGCCAATCGATGACCCGGAAGGCCAGCAGGAAAACGGCGCCAATTAAGAGGGCTAAAGCAGAGGTCTCCCCGAGCGAACCGGCGATATTCCCCATGAACAACTGGGAATAGGGGACCGCCACCCCATGCTTGGCGAAAAACCCTTGCCTGGCCAATCCCAACACGGTGGCGCCGCCAATCGCATCCACACTCTCACCCGCCCAGGAAAGGGAGGCGGCCGGCCATTTCCAGGTCATCATCGCCCCCGGCCACGAAGCCAGCAGGAAGGCCCTCCCGGCCAAGGCGGGGTTGAAAAGGTTATGCCCCAGCCCGCCAAAGACCTGTTTGCCGATGATAATGGCAAAGGCCGCGCCGGAGGCCGTCATCCACCAGGGCAGTTCCGGGGGAAGGGTCAAAGCCAAAAGCAGGCCGGTAACCACGGCGCTCCCATCGCCAACTGTAATCCGGCGGCCCATAACCCGCTGGCAGAAAGCCTCGGCAAGAACGGCGGCCAGGATTGAACTTACGATAACAACTAGCGCCGGACGGCCAAAAAGGACCACCCCGGCCGCTGCCGCAGGAATTAAGGACGTCACCACCATCCACATAATACCCGCGGTGCTCTGTCTTGCCCGGATATGAGGCGCCGGTGAAACAATCAATTGCGGTGTTTCCATTACGGGTAAACCTCCCTATCCTGTTTTTCTTTGCGCAGCGGTAATCTTGCGTTTTGCGTCTTTAATCCATTGCGTCAACGGGCGCCGGCTGGGACAGACGTACGCGCAGGAACCGCACTCCCGGCACTCCATAACCCCGTACCTTTCTGCCTCTTCCAGCCGGTTTTTCTCGGCATAGAGCCCGAGGTAGTTGGGGAGCAAAGAAAACGGGCAGGCTTCCACGCACTTCCCACAGCGAATACAATCCATATACTCCATGTCCCCGATTTCCTCGCTGGTCTGTACCAAAAGCCCGCAGGTCCCTTTCACCACCGGCAGGTCCAACCGGTAATGGGCCGGGCCGGTCATGGGCCCGCCTAAGACAATCCGGCCGGCGCTATCCGTCAATCCCCCGCAATAGGCAAGAACATCCTCCAGGAGGGTTCCCAAAGGCACCTCCAGGTTCTTCGGTTCCTTGATCCCGCCCCCGGTCACAGTAATGACCCGGGAGATCAGGGGTTTTCCGGTCTGGAGCAAGTCGGCCAGGGCGGCGGCGGTACCCACATTATTCACGACCACGCCCGCATCCACCGGGAGCCCGCCGGCGGGGACCACCCGGCCGGTGATGGCGTTAATCAACATCTTCTCTTCGCCCTGGGGGTATTTCACCCGCAGGGGGACGATCTCAATGGTCTCGTCTCCCCTTGCCTCTTCCTGCAGGACCTTGATCACATCAACCTTATTCAGCTCAATGCCGATATAACCCCTTTTGGCACCGGCTGCCTTCATCATGGCTTTCAGGCCGTAAAGAACCGCTGCCGGCCGTTCCAGCATCAACCGGTGGTCGCAGGTGAGAAACGGCTCGCATTCCGCACCGTTGAGAATGACATATTCGATTTTCTTGCCGGCCGGCGGGTAGTACTTGACATGGGTCGGGAAAGCGGCGCCGCCCATCCCCACCAGACCGCCGGCGCGCATGAGTTCCTTTATCTCTTCGCCAGTTATCTCCGCCAGCGGCCGGCCGGGTTTGGCCTCCGGTACTGGGGAAAACCCCTCGCCACCGGTGTTCTCAATGACAATCGCCGGTAGATTTCTCCCTGCCGGGTGCGGCCGCTCTTCAATGGCTGTTACTTTCCCGCTGATACTGGCATGCAAGGCCGCGGAGACCATCCCCTGCGCTTCAGCGATCTTCTGCCCGGCGGTCACTTCGTCCCCGACCGCGACCAACGGCTGCGCCGGCGCGCCGATATGCTGGCACAAAGGGAGTACCACCTTTTGGGGGGCGGGGAAAACCTCAATGGGTAAACCGGCGGTTCTCTCCTTGTGCCCCGGGGGGTGGATTCCCTTACGGAAAGTTTTGGCACGCATTCGGTTTCACTCCATTCTTTACGCGGATTTCACGCGCGGGTACGCGTGGATGCGGTTCATTGCCATATATGATTACTTACAACAGGATAGAATAAGACTCCGGGCGGAATAAATCCTTCCCGTCCTTAATCTTAACGCAAATCTCTTGTTAACGCAATGCTAAAACCGTTAACAATCAATTCCGGTGAGGGCGTTGCGGCAACACGCCGGTCAAACAATATACCCGTAGATCAACGGTTTGGGAGAAGGCGGTTCCTCCGTCACCTTTATAGCTTGCAACACAACCTGGCCGGCCGTAAGGGCCTGTTCTTCCGTGCGGGCGTGGATCTCGACCAGGGGTTCCCCGGGCTCCACCGGGTCGCCCGGTTTCTTATGGAAAACCAGGCCCACCACGGGGTCAATAATATCCTTTTTCCGCTTCCGGCCCGCTCCCAGATCCGCCACAACCTGCCCGAGGAGATCCGTGGCCATCCCGCTGACAAAACCTCTTCCGGGTGAGAAAACCGGCCGGACGACCGGGGCGCCCGGTATCATCTCCGGTTTTTCCACCACCCGCGGTTCCCCGCCCTGGGCGGCCACCCATTTGGCAAAGACCTCAAGGCCCCGGCCGGAATACAAGAGCCTCCTTAATTTCTCCCTGCCTTCCTCCAGGCCGGCGACAGCACCGGCCAGTTTCAGCATCTGCGCCCCCAAGGCCAGGGTTACCTCCAAAAGGTCGGGCACGGCCTCTCCCCGGAGAAAGGCGATGGCTTCCCGGACTTCCAAGGCGTTCCCGGCGGCCCGGCCCAAAGGCTGGTCCATGTTGGTCAGCACCGCCACCGTCTGTTTGCCGGCCCCTTTGCCGATGGCCACCATTAATTGGGCCAGAGTTTTCGCTTCTTCCAAATCTTTCATAAATGCGCCGTTGCCCACTTTTATATCAAGAACAAACCCGCCGGCCCCGCCGGCCAGTTTCTTACTCATGATACTGGCGGCAATCAAGGGAATACTCTCTACCGTTCCGGTGACGTCCCGCAGGGCATAGAGGATCTTGTCGGCGGGGCAGAGTTCTTCGCTCTGGGCTGTCAGGGCAACCCCGATGGCTTGCGCCTGCCGGATGAACTCCTCCCACGACAGTTCCACCTGGAAACCGGGGATCGACTCCAGTTTATCGATGGTCCCGCCGGTATGCCCCAGGCCCCGGCCGGACATTTTACAGACTGGAACCCCCGCCGCGGCAATCAAGGGGGCGAGCACCAGGGTGGTCTTGTCCCCCACCCCGCCGCTGGAATGCTTGTCAATCACCGGTTGTGGCAGGGCGGAAAGGTCCAACTGAATGCCGGAGGCGGCCATCTCCAGAGTGAAGCTCTTCACTTCCCGGGGGGACATCCCCTGAAAGTAGACGGCCATGCACCAGGCGGCCGCCTGGTAGTCGGGGATCCGCCCGCTGGTGATCCCCTGCACCAGCCAGGCCAGTTCCCCGGGGGTATGTTCCCCGCCGTCCCTTTTTTTACGGATTAAATCGAGCATCTCCATGTTTTTCCACTCCTTTGGCCTTCCGGATGCCGCCGGCCGCGCTCAAACGGGCTACGGTAAAAAAAGAGACCACCCCAATGGTGGTCATGGAAGATTATCGGGCAAGGGGTAGTAGCCATACCCGTTGTGCTTGCTGTCAGCCTGGTCCCCGGATCTCCGGTAATCCGGCCGGCGCAAAATCCGGGCGGCCCGGGGCGGCCAGTAGACCACGACCGCTCTGCCGACCACATTTTCCAAGGGCACATACCCCACATTATCCGTATCTCTACTGTCCAGGCTCCGGTTGCGGTTGTCCCCCATGACAAAGATGGAATCCGTGGGAACGATGGTCCACTCAAAATCCCCTTGGGTTGTCTCTTTAATATAATTCTCCTCCAAGACCAACCCGTTAACCTTCACCTGGCCGTCGTAAATACTGATATCCTGCCCCTCAACGGCAATTACCCGTTTAATAAACTTCTTCTCAGGGTCCCGGGGATATTTGAAGACAATAATCTCTCCCGTCCTGGGGAGACGGAAACGGTAAGTGATCTTGTCCACCAAAAGCCGCTGGTTATGGGCGAGGGTCGGCTCCATGGAACTGCCGTCCACCTTGTATGATTGGAAGAGAAAGATCATGATGAACAAGATGGTGATTACCGATCCGGCTATGGACTCAATGGTCTCCCGCAACTCCGACTTTTTAAACTCCACCGGTACTCCCCCTATCTTCGCCGGCGCCCATTACCCTTGGCGCTCGGTGATCCGGGCAGCCTTACCCGAACGTTTCCGCAGGTAATACAGTTTGGCCCGGCGCACCCGGCCGCGGCGAACCACTTCGATCTTGCTGATCATGGGCGAGTGCAGGGGAAAAATCCTTTCCACACCTACACCGCCGGAGATCTTCCGGACGGTGAAGGTCTCTTTTGCTCCCCCGTTGGCCCGGGCAATCACGACTCCCTCAAATACCTGGATCCGTTCCCGCTCGCCTTCGACCACTTTCAGATGAACGCGGACCGTATCCCCGGGTGTGAACTCCGGGAGATCTGTTTTCATCTGCCCTTGTTCTACCTGATCAATGAGGTTCATTCGGAACCCTCCTTACTCTCAAAGATTATCTCTTTTCCTCGCTTATGCCGGCCCCTCCGTCGCTCTCCCGGGCTGCCGGCGGATCTTCCGCCCCAAAAAGCCCGGGAAACTTCTCCACGAGAAAAGCCCGCTCTTCCCGGCTTAAAACCGCCTGGACCAGCAGATCCGGGCGTCTTTCCGCCGTCCGCAGCAAAGCCTCTCTCCTTCTCCAGGCGGCGATCTGTTGGTGGTGCCCGGAAAGCAAAACATCGGGGACGGCCATGCCTTTATAAACCGCAGGTTTGGTGTATTGCGGGTAATCCAGCAGCCCTGCACTGAAGGAATCATTGCTCGCCGCATCCGGGGCCCCCAGCACCCCCGGGAGCAACCGGATAGTGGCGTCAACCATTACCATGGCCGGGAGTTCTCCTCCGGTTAAAACGTAATCGCCGATGGAGAGTTCCCGGTCGGCCAGGGTGCGGATGCGCTCGTCATACCCCTCGTAATGGCCGCAAATAAAGAGGATCTCTTCTTTGCCTGCCAGTTCGGCGGCGATTTGCTGCCGGAAAACCTCCCCCTGCGGGGTGGTGAGAACGGTATAGGGCTTTTGCCCTTTTTTTTTGCTTATCGCCTCCACCGCCGCAAAAACCGGTTCCGGTTTGAGGACCATTCCCGGGCCGCCGCCGTAGGGGGTGTCATCCACCGTCCGGTGCCGGTCTGTGGTATAATCACGAAGATTAACCGTTTCCAGTTCCACCAGGCCTTTGTCCACCGCCCGCTTAATAATGCTGCAGGAAAAGGGGCCGGTGAACATCTCCGGAAACAGGGTGAGGATTGTCACCTTCATTTTAATCATCCTCATCTACCAACCCGGCAGGGAGCCGTACCTTCATTGTGCCGGCGGGCAGGTCAACCGCAAGGACCACCGATTTTAAGGCGGGGAGCAGGATCTCCCCGTGAGGCCCGCCGCGCACCACGTAGACGTCATTGGCCCCGGTGGCCAGGATATCCTCGATTTTCCCCAGAAAAGCCCCGGTTTCGTCCAGCACAGAGAGGCCGAGGATCTGGTCAAGATAATAGCTGCCCTCAGGCAAAGGCCGCCTTTCCGCCAGGGGGATGCAGAGGAAACCGCCGCGCAACTTCTCCGCCTGCGTCATGTCGTTTATTTCCTTAAATTTCACCACGACAAACTGGCGGAAAAAACGCACCTGTTCAACGGTTAATTCTTCCCGCGCGCCCGCCCGGCAGAAAAAGACCCGGGTCAACTCGGACCACCGCTGCGGGTCGCCGGTTAAAGGACGGACCTTGACTTCACCCTTGTTTCCCTGGGTGGTGAGGACCTCGCCCACCGCCGCCAAATCCGCCGGCGGATTCGCGCGCCCGCGCGTCTGTCGAGGAGTAGAGCTCATTCCTCTACCAGCTCGACAAGGACTTTTTTCCCAGCCGGCGCGCAAGAGCGGACCAGCGTCCTGATGGCCTTAATGACCCGTCCTTGCCTGCCGATGACCTTGCCCAACTCATCCGGATGGACACTGACCTCGAAAAGAATTGAACCGGAGTTCTCCATCTTCTCCACGGAAACATCTTCGGTCCTGTCGACCAAAGACTTCACCAGCAATTCTACGAGTTCCTGCAAGGAGCCACTTCCTTTCATTCTCCGACCGCTTCCTTATCAGGCAGCACTCCTGCTTTCCGGAAGAGGGTCTTCACCCGTTCCGAGGGTTGAGCGCCTTTGGTCATCCACTCGAGGGCCTTTTCCTTGTCGACAACCAGTTCCGCAGGGTCGGCGATGGGGTTGTAGTACCCCAAAATCTCAATGAAACGTCCATCCCGCGGAGCCCTGCTGTCGGCCACCACAAACCGGTAAAAAGGACGCTTCTTCGCTCCCATCCTGGTTAATCTGATCCGTACCGCCATCCTTTAGATACCACCTCCTGTAGGTTGATTGCTCTATTACGCGCGCAAGTACACGCGAATAATCGTTCGGACCGCCCGCCCCCGTCCGGCGGGGAAAAGCCGGCCCGGACAAACCGAATCTTAGGGGAAAGGAAATTTCATTGGAAAGCCGCCCTTTCCCATCCTGGCCAGTTGCTTCATCAGCTTTTTGCTCTGTTCAAACTGGTTCAACAGGCGGTTGACCTCCTGGATACTCCGCCCTGACCCGCGGGCAATCCGCTTCCGGCGGCTGGCGTTGATAATGGAAGGGTTTCGCCGTTCCTCCGGGGTCATGGACTGGATAATCGCTTCCAGGTGCTTAAAATCCTCCTCGCTCACCTGCATTCCCCGGAGGTGTTTCGGATTGACTCCCGGCAGGAAGGAGAGGGCCTGCTGCAAAAGGCCGGATTTCCGCAGTTGGCGCATTTGCTCCAAGAAATCCTCCAAGGTCAAACGGTCGTCCTGGATCTTGTGGAACAGGTCCCGGGCTTGGTCTTTCTCCACCGCTGCCTCGGCCTTTTCGATCAAGGTCAGGACATCGCCCATACCCAAAATCCGGGAGGCCAGCCGATCCGGGTAAAAAACCTCCAGGTCCTCCAATTTTTCGCCGGTCCCCACCAGTTTAATGGGGCATCCGGTCACTTCCCGGATGGAGAGGGCCGCTCCCCCCCGGGTGTCACTCTCCAGTTTCGTCAAGACCAGGCCGGTTAAGGCCAATTTCTCATGGAAGCTCCGGGCGACATTCACCGCATCCTGGCCGGTCATGGCGTCCACCACCAGCAGGATCTCCTCCGGCCGGACCGCCTCTTTGATCGCCCGCAACTCCTCCATCAATTCTTCATTGACATGCAGGCGGCCGGCGGTATCAACCAAAAGATAATCGCAGTTCTGCTTTTTCACCGCGGCCACCGCTTCCCTGGCAATCGCCACCGGGTCTTTCCCTTCGCTGAAGTATACCGGTAGTTCCAGCTTTTCGCCGAGGATCTGGAGTTGGCGGACGGCTGCGGGCCGGTAGATATCGGCCGCCGCCAGCATCGGCCGCCGTCCCTGCATTTTCAGGTAGCGCCCGAGTTTGGCGGTGGTGGTTGTCTTCCCCGAGCCCTGCAACCCCACGAGCAGGACCACGGTGGGCGGTTGCGGCGCCACCCGGATCTTTTCTTCCTTAGCCCCCATCAAGGCTGTCAGTTCCTGGTGGACGATTTTCACCACCATCTGCCCTGGGGTCAGGCTGGACGTGACCTCTTTCCCGATGGCCCTTTCCCGGACCCGGTTGATGAAGCTGCGCACTACCCGGAAGTTGACATCGGCTTCGAGCAAAGCCAGTTTCACTTCGCGCAGGGCCTCATCCACATCTATCTCTGTAAGTTTCCCTTTGCCGCGCAGTTTGCGGAGGGTTTCCTGCAACCGCCCGGCCAGGTTGGAAAAGATCATAATTTTTCTCCTTTCGGCGCCGGCCCCCGCCGGGAGTCTCCGCTGGTGCCGGGAGCCCTCCGGGCCGTCAGCCCTCAAGATGGGCTTCGAAAGCCAAAACCTTCTCTTTTACCGCTAAAAACTTACGGTACGCCTCGTCTTGCCGGGGGAGGCACCGGCCCAGTTCTTCCAGGCTCTCCTTGATCTCCCCGATCTCCCTTTTCTCCTTTAAATACCGGGCAACCAGTGACAACTCCTGCTCCCAGCGCTCAAGGATCTTCTCCGTGCGCTGCAGGAGATCGTGGACCGCCTGGCGCGTGGTCCCTTCCTCCTCCGCAATCTCCGCCAGGGAGAAATTATCCATGTAGTAGAGGCTGAAGACCCGTTGCTGTTTGGGGGTTAAAAGCCCGCCGTAAAAATCATAATACAGGCTCATCCTCGCCACTTGGTCCATGGTGATGAGCCTCCTTACTGACAAGTAAAATTACTTTACATTAGCAGTATAGCGCTTCCCCACCCGGATGTCAAGGATTTTTTTGCGGTTTTTTCCCGCTTTTTTACGCGGTTTTTCTCTTCCCGGGACGGGAGTGTCTTTTACCAATAATGATGAACGTGGTCCTTCACCTTTTGCTCGTAAATCTCTTTAACCGCGTCAAGGGTTTCCGGAGAGAGGGGCGGGAAATCCGCGGCTTTGAGATTCTCCTCCACCTGGCCGGGTCTTTTCGCCCCCGGGATCGCGCAGGTCACGGCATCAAACATCAGAATCCATCTCAGGGCAAACTGCGCCAGGCTCATCCCTTCCGGGCAAACCTCCTTGAGCGCAGCAACCGCCTGCAGTCCCAGGTCATAATCGAGCCCGGCAAAGGTCTCGCCCCGGTCAAAGGCTTCCCCGCGCCGGTTGAAACTGCGGTGGTCATCGGCTTCAAAACGGGAATCCGCCGTGAATTTACCGGTCAAGAGCCCCGAGGCCAGCGGAACCCGGGCCAGGATCCCCACCTTCCGTTTTTTGGCCTCGGCAAAGAACAACCCGGCCGGGCGCTGCCGGAAGATGTTGAAGATAATCTGCACGCTCTGGACGTTCGGGTACTCGATGGCCTTTAGCGCCTCTTCTACCTTTTCCACGCTCACCCCGTAATACCTGATCTTCCCTGCGGCTACCAGGTCGTCGAGGATCCCGAAGACCTCCGGCATGTAGTAGACCTCGGTGGGGGGACAGTGGAGTTGCAGCAGGTCGATGGCGTCCGTCTCCAGGTTGCGCAGGCTCCTTTCGACAAAGGCCGTTAAATTCTCCCGGTTGTAGCCGGCGGCCTTATGCGGGTTTAGCCTCCTCCCGGCTTTCGTGGCAATAATAATCTCCTCGCCCCGTTCCTTCCGCAACCGGGCCAGGAGCCTTTCGCTGTGGCCGTCCCCATACACATCGGCGGTGTCGAAGAAATTTACCCCCAGGTCCACCGCTTTATGCAGGGCCGCCAGGGATTCCCTGTCGTCAACCGTGCCCCAGCTCCCGCCGATGGCCCAGGCGCCGAAGGAGATCTCCGATACCTTCCAGCCGGTCCTCCCCAATTCCCTGTAGTTCATCTTTATTTTCCTCCTTCCTCTGGGTTTAGAAAGGCCGGACTTCCATCCGGCCTGGTCATTAACTTCAAGGGGTTTATGATTTCAACTCCGCCAGCCGGGCGGAGACTTTCGCGTATTTCTCCTCCACCGCGGCGAGCTTTTCTTTCTCCTTTGCCACCACCGCCTCCGGGGCTTTCGCCAGGAACTGGGTGTTGGCGAGTTTCTTCTCCAACCGCTCCTTTTCCTTCTCCAGTTCGGCCAGTTCCTTTTCGAGCCGCTCCTTTTCCTTCTCCAGGTCCACCAGGCCCGCCAGGGGCAGGTAGACCTCGACCCCGGTGACAACGGCGCTGACCGCCTGCTCCGGTTTGGCGCTCCCTTCCGGCAGGATCGCCAGTTGCCCCAGGCCGGCCAGGACTTCCAGGTAAAGGCGGTTTTCTTCCAGGATCTCCTTCTCCTCCGGCCCGGCCAGGAGGATGGCCTCGACTTTCCGCCCGGGCTCCACCCGGCTTTCGGCCCGGATATTCCGGATCGCGCGCGTCACTTCCATAAGCAGCCCCATCTTCTCCTCGGCCTCCGGGTTGATGAGTTTTTCATCCGGTTCCGGCCAGGGCGCCACCATGACGCTCTCCCCTTCGTGGGGAAGGGCCTGCCAGATCTCCTCGGTGATAAAGGGCATGAAGGGATGGAGGAGGACCATGATCTGGCGGAAGACCTTCACCAGCACCTGCTGGGTGCGGCGGCGGACCGCCCCGTCCGCCTTTAACTGGGGTTTAGCCGCCTCAATGTACCAATCGCAGTATTCGCTCCAGATAAAATCATAGAGCAGGTTGGCGGCGCCTCCCAGGTCGTAGCGGTCAATCATCTCCCCGGCTTCTGCGGTCACCCGTTGCAGGCGGGAGAGGATATATTGATCGGGAAGGGTAAACCCGTCTTCCTCTTCCCCCTTCGCCTCCTCATAATCGTCCAGGTTCATCCCGAGGAAACGGGCGGCATTCCAGATCTTGTTGGCAAAGTTGCGCGCCCCTTCCACCCGCTCCATCTGGAAGCGCTGGTCTTGGCCAAGAGCGGTGCCGGTGGCCAGGGTAAAGCGGAGGATATCCGCGCCGTACTCGTCAATGACATCCTGCGGATCCACAATGGTTTCCGGCCGCGACTTGCTCATCTTCTTCCCATCCTTGTCCAAAACGAGCCCGTGCATGAGCACATCGGCAAAGGGGATTTCCTCCATAAACTCCAGGCCCATAAAGACCATACGGGCCACCCAGAAGAAGATGATATCGCGGGCGGTGACCAAAACCGAGGTGGGATAGAAATGCTCCAGCTCGGGGGTTTTCTCCGGCCAGCCTAAAGTGGAAAAGGGCCAGAGCGCCGAAGAGAACCAGGTATCCAGGACATCCGGGTCCTGTTCCATACGTTTGCTCCCGCAATCCGGACAGGTTCCGGGCGCTTCAGCGGCAGCGATCTCCGTACCGCAGTCCAGGCAATACCAGACCGGGATCCGGTGCCCCCACCAGAGCTGCCGCGAGATACACCAGTCCCTGATGTTATCCACCCAGTTCAGGTAGATCTTGGCGAAACGTTCAGGGACGAAGCGGATCTTTCCTTCCCTGACCACTTGGGCTGCGGGTTCCGCCAGGGGTTTCATCCGGACAAACCACTGTTTGGAGATGAGCGGCTCCACCACTGTATCACAGCGGTAGCAGGTCCCCAGGGCATGGTGGTGCACTTCCTCCCCGGCCAGGAGCCCTTCGGCCGCCAGATCCTCCAGCACTTTTTTCCTTGCCTCATACCGGTCGAGCCCCGCATATTTACCGGCCTCCGCAGTCATCCGGGCATCAAAACCGATCACCGTGACCTGGGGCAGGTTGTGGCGGAGTCCCAGTTCGAAGTCGTTGAGGTCATGGGCGGGGGTGATCTTGACCGCCCCGGTCCCAAATTCCCGGTCCACCATCGGATCGGCGATAATCGGGATCTCCCTGTTCATCAAAGGCAAAATGGCCTTTTTCCCCACCAGTTCCCGGTAGCGTTCGTCGTCCGGGTGGACAGCCACCGCCGTGTCGCCCAGCATCGTCTCGGGCCGGGTGGTGGCCACCTGGATATAGCCGTCCCCCTCCGCCAGCGGGTAGCGGATATGCCAGAGCCGTCCTTCCCTCTCCTCATGCTCCACCTCGATATCCGAGAGGGTGGTGGCGCATTGCGGACACCAGTTCACCAGGTAACTCCCGCGATAAATCAAGCCTTTTTGGTAAAGGCGGAGAAAGACCTCTTTTACCGCCCGGGAGCACCCCTCGTCCATAGTGAAGCGTTCCCGTTGCCAGTCGCAAGAAGCGCCCAGCCGCTTCAACTGCCGGATAATGGTCCCACCGTATTCTTCCTTCCAGGCCCAGACCCGTTTGAGGAACTCTTCCCGGCCCAGTTCATGGCGGGAGAGGCCTTCTTTGGCCAACTCCTCTTCCACCCGGACCTGCGTGGCGATGCCCGCGTGGTCCGTCCCGGGGAGCCAGAGGGTATTATCCCCCTTCATCCGGTGGTAGCGGGTGAGAATATCCTGCAAAGTATTGTTGAGGGCGTGACCGAGATGGAGTTTTCCCGTGACATTCGGCGGCGGGATCACGATGCAAAAAGGTTTCTTTCCCTTTTCCACTTCAGCATGGAAAAAACCCTTTTTGAGCCAGTAATCATACCACTTGGTCTCGACCTCCTGCGGCTTATAGACTTTGGGCAATTGCCGGTACAACTTCATCCCCTCCATTTTTCAGCCGTATGACGATGATGAGATCATGAGGATATAACGACAACCATAAAAAAGACCTTTCATCGCTAAAGGACGAAAGGTCTTCGCGGTACCACCTTTTTTCCCCCGTTCGCCAAGGCGAAGCAGGGGCGCTCAAGCGGCGTTAACGGGCCAGGCCGCTCCGGCCTACTTGCGCCTTTCGCGGTTTTTCAGCCGGAGAACTCCCGGACGACCTTCACCCCTTCCCCTGCCGGGTCTTCCAGCCGTGCGCGTCTGCGCCGGACCCGTTCTCTGTCGCAGGTTTACGCGGGCTTTTCTCTAAGCCGTTCTTGCCAAAGCCGGGTGGCTTTTGTGACGGGGTTGCCCGCGGGGCTACTCCTTCCGGTCATCGTTATAATCTCACGCTATTATTAACTTGCCAATACACTCAATATACCCATTAATGTACGGTTTGTCAAGGGATCAGAATTTATACCCGACGCCGATCTGGAAATGCAGGGTGCTGACAGACCCATAAGTACCGCCGTACAGCCCGCCCCGGAGATCAATACTCCGGTCAATGTCGAACTTGACCCCTACTTCATAAAGGAAACCAAGGTTGCCGTCGGTCATCAACGCATCGACCTCAAAGATCCCGGTGAGCTTGTCGCCCAGGGCCCCGCTGCCGTTGAGCCCGAAGAAGACCGAAGATCCGGTTACTCCCCCTGTCACCGCCAGCCGGCCAACCTCGTATTTCAACCCGATCTTACTCAAGTTTTTCGACCCAAGCTCCGCCATGAGCGCCAGCTCATCGGTCATCCCGTACTCTGCTCCGAGGAACAGGCCGACATCACCGATGAACCTGGCGGTGATAACGCCGTGATTCCGCGTGACAGCCGGTGTGTTCAAACCCCAGGCGGCTGCAGGAAAAACCGTCAAAATTATTACCGCCAGCAAGACAGTGGTGATTCTCTTCATTTTACTCCGCCTCCTTCATTACTCCGCAACTCACTACGCTTACTATAATACGCCATATTTCTCTTTCTTCCTTTTCTTTGTTATTTAAAAAAGAGTAATAAATAATGGGAATGGAAAGCGCCATCTTTTTTGCTTTTTCCGGCGCCGGCAGGCGAAGCCTATCCTTCCTGCAACAATTTGCCGACAGGGAGAAGGGTGTAACCCTGTTCCTTCAGGTTCTTGATGATCGCACCCAGCGCCGCCACGGTCGGTGCGGTGGGGTGCATAAGGATGATGGCTCCCGGTTCGATCCTCCCGGTCACCCGCTGGATGATGACCTCCGGCGCCGGCCGTTTCCAGTCAACGGTATCGATGGTCCAAAGGATCGTCCGGTAACCCAGGTTCCCGGCGACGGCCAGCACCTCGCTGTTGAATTCGCCGTAAGGCGGGGCAAAGAGCTTCGCCGGGGGCGCCCCCGTCACCTCCTCCAGCAACCGGGTGTTCTCCAGGATCAATTCCCGCAGTTCCGCGCGGCTCATCTTATTCGGGTGGCCGTGATAGAGCCCGTGGTTGGCAACTTCGTGGCCTTCCCGGTGGATCTCCCGCACCAAATCGGGGAATTTCCGCACCCAATCGCCGACAAAGAAAAAGGTGGCCTTTACCCCGTGTTCACGGAGGATCGAAAGCATGGCGGGGATTTCTTCCTCCCCCCAGGCCACATTAATAGTGATACTGGCCTTTTTTCCACTGGTATCCCCTTTGAAAACCGGAGTAAAAAAGTCGCTGGTCACTGCGGCCGGAATCGCGTAGGTGACGAGGGAAAGCGCCTCCCCCGGCTGGGCCCGCAGGACGTTCTCCACCGTGCTTTCCACGTCCACCCCCAGACCCACTTTTTCCGGGATCAACTCCCCGGTCTCCGGGAAAAACCCGGCATTTTCCGGCGGCTGCATGCGTCTTTTCGCCAACTCTTCCACCAGCGCCCGGAGTTCATGGGGGAGGAGGCGTTCCACGGGCAACCCCTCCAGGGTCACCCGGTCCTTTACCCCGTAAAGGCTCCGCCCCGCCTCCGGCCAGCGGGAAATCCCCCAGACAATCATTAAAACCAGAAAGACCCCGCAAAAAAAGCGGACGATCTTCACCCGCTCTAAAAGAAGAACCGCCATTACCTGTACCCCCTCTCCGACACCAGCAGATGATACAAGCCGTAGGCGTGTTTACGGGTTGACCCGTTCCCCGCGGGGGAACTCCTCTTCAACCGCTGGCGTCCGGTATGATCCGTATAGGTCTCCCCTTTCAGCAGGAGTTGGGAGACGGGCACCACCGAATACCCTTTGCTTTTCAAGATTGGCAAAAGGGCGGCGACCGCTTCCGGCGTGTGCTTCCCGGCATTATGAAAAAGGATGATCGCCCCGGGCCGCAGTTGTTTCTGAACCCGTTCCAACATGGCGGCAGCGGAGAGATCCTGCCAGTCCAGGGAGTCAATATCCCAAATGATTGTGGTATAACCGCATGCGGCCGCCGTCTCAATCACTTTGTTGTTGTATTCACCAAAGGGGGGCCGGAAAAGGGTAGGGGTTTGCCCGGTCAGTTCCTGGATTAAACTGTGGGTTTTCAGGAGTTCCCGGGCGATCTCGTCTTTGGCCATCCTGTTCAGGTGAGGATGGGTGTAAGTATGATTGCCGATCTCATGGCCCGCCCGGGCAATCGCCTTCACCATCTCCGGGTATTTCTCCAGCCAAAGGCCGCAAAGGAAGAAAGTGGCCCGGACCTGGTTTTTTGCCAGAATCTCCAGCAACCTGGGGGTTTGGTCCGCACCCCAGGTCGCATCGAAAGTGACGGCCACCTTTTTCTCAGGGGTCTCCACGGAGTAAATGGGGATAATCCGCCCGCTCAAAATGGCGGAAGCCTGCCGGATAAGGTTGGCCACACCCGCCGGGCGGAGAAAAAAAGACCCTGCCAACAATACCAGCAGGGTAAGGCCGAAAAACCGGCTTTTTGACAAGACCAGGATGCGCAAGGCCTCCACCCCGTCTTCAGTTTTTCACAGTTTACCTTATGTCAGGAGGGGGAGCCCTAGAACACCATCCTGCTATTTCCGGCGGTATTAATCACCGCTATTCCACGCGCTGCCGCGCCTGGTCAAACCGTAACTAAGATTCTATGCCCAGCTCCGGGCGGGCCTGGGCCTCCGCCACGACGATCCGGGCGATCCTGGCCATCACCCCGGGCGGGCCCAGTTGGGCCCGGATCTTTGCGTATTCCGCCTTTATCTCCGCCCGGGCTTTTTCGTCCCCCAACAACTTCGCCATCGTGTTCTTGAGGTTTTCCGCGGTCAGGTCCTCCTGGAGGAGTTCGGGGATGATCTTCCTCCCGGCAATCAGGTTCGGGAGGGCCACCAGCAACTCCCGGTCCTTCTCCTCCTTATTCCGCAGCCACCGCCGGAAGATAAAGACCGTAATGGGAGAGAGGCGGTAGACGACAACCGCCGGCAACCCCAGGAGCGCCGCTTCCAAGGTGGCAGTGCCGGAAGTGATCACGCCAAGGTCGGCTGCGGCCAGCAGGGAATAGACCCCTTCGTTCTCCACTGTAATCTCTCCCGGGAAATCCGCCAGCAGGGCATTTAACCGCCATTTCTCGATCGTCGGCGCCAGGGGCAAAAAGAACCGGATTTTTTTCGCCGCTTCCGGATCTTCTTCGATGAGTTTCTTTGCGGCCGCCAGCATCACCGGGAGGAGGGATTCCACCTCCTGCCGGCGGCTGCCCGGCATCAAAACCACGACGGACTCTTCGTCCCCAATCCCCCGGGCCTTCCGCCATTTTTCCCGGGGAAGCACACCCTTGACCCGGTCAATCAGGGGATGGCCGGTATAGCTCACTTTCAACCCGAAACCGCGGTAAAAATCGGCTTCAAACCCCATGACCGAGACCAGGTGGGAGACGCATTTCCCCATCCGGACGGCGCGCTTTTTCCCGTAGGCCCAGGCGGAAGGGGCAAAAAGACAGACGACCGGGATGGAGAGTTTCCGCGCCTGCTCCGCCAGGGCCAGGTTAAAGCCGCCAAAATCAATCCAGAGCAAAACGTCGGGCCGGTTCTCCGCTAAAAAACGGGTAAAAACCCGGAGCAAACGGCGGAAACGGAAATACTGCCCGGCCGCTTCCAGAAGGCCAATTGTACTGTGGCGGGTGGGGTCAAAGAGAATCTGAACTCCCTCCCCGGCCAGCAACGGCCCGCCCATCCCGTGGAACTCCGCCTCCGGGTCGAGTTTTTTAATCTCCCGGACCAGAGCCGCGCCGTGCAGATCTGCGGAATGGTCCCCGGCGGAAATAAAATACTTCATTCTTTTCCCTCCCCGAACAAGGAGACCGGTGCAGCCTTTGTCCTTTTATTTCTCCCGCCATTCCATGCGCAAGAACCCCTCTTCCACCCGGAATTCTTTAATCGTCAAAGGCCATGGCAACTCCAGGGGAAACTGCAGATCCAAGGCGTCCAGGTAGGCCGCAACCACCCCGGGCGGGACCTCAAGATCGCCAATTTTAAGGGTGACGGGGGTCAAACGCAAACTGTTACCGGAGGCTTGTTCCAGGCGGGCGGAAGCGGTAAAGGGCAACCGCTCCTTCAAAACCGGCTCCCTGAGAACCCCTTGGATCCTGACGGCCCCGGGCGACAGTTCAACACGGGGGTTGAATTCCGGCCATTCCTCCCGTAAAAAGGCGGTCAACCCCGCCTCGGTTATCCGGAAGGTCAGTTCGGTTTTGGCCAATTCCTGAACCTCTATTCTCCGCTCAAACAAGAGGGCATTCCGGTTCAACTGGATCCCCCGGCTCTTAAAGGTTAGGTCCTCAAGGACGGGTCCTTCGTGAAAAGCCAAACGGCCGGCGGAAAACTCCACATCCCTCGTGCGCCCCCGGATCAGATCGATCAGGCCCAGCGGCGCCAGGCGCCAGCTTACTTCCTCCGCGATCTTCGTTTCCCTGGCGATCGCTTGCGCCAAACTCCTCTCCAGGTAGTGGTTGATCAGGGTCATCCCGGAAAAAAGAAGGACCGCTATTACCAGGAGGCTGCAGATGAGAACCAGTCTAGCCCAGTTTTTTAACGACGGCAATCCGTATCACTCCGCTTCTGCGCCACGCGCTCCATATTCATCACTTGTTTCCGCAGAGGCGCACACCGTTGCCATCCGGGCGTGGGAGCGCCGCCAAGCATCCACTTCCCCGCCGCTAATTGGCCTTGTTATACGGCGAGCGTAAAAACGCCTCAATAAACGGGTCAATCTCACCGTCCATTACCGCTTGGATATTCCCAATTTCTTTCCCGGTCCGGTGGTCTTTGACCAGGGTATAAGGGCAGAAGACGTAAGAGCGGATCTGGTTCCCCCAGGCAATCTCCGTCTGCTCCCCCTTAATCTGGTCTAATTTCTTTGCCCGCTGCCGGCGTTGTTCCTCAGCCAATTTGGCCTTGAGCAGCTTCATGGCCATCTCCCGGTTCTGGTGTTGTGAACGTTCGTTCTGGCAGGAGACGACGATCCCGGTGGGCAGGTGGGTTATACGCACCGCCGATTCGGTCTTGTTCACGTGCTGCCCGCCGGCGCCGCCCGCCCGGAAGGTATCCATTTTAATATCTTCCGGCCGGATCTCGACGTTCAGATCATCGCTCAGTTCCGGGATGATATCAATGGAAACAAAGGAGGTATGCCGGCGCCCGGAGGCGTCAAAGGGGGAAATCCGGACCAACCGGTGGACCCCCTTCTCCCCGCGCAGGTAGCCAAAGACATTCGTCCCCTGGATATGCAGGGTTGCGCTTTTGATCCCCGCTTCCTCCCCGGGCAGGAGATCCACCAGATCGACCTTGTAACCTTTTTGCTCCGCCCACCGGGTGTACATCCTGAGCAACATCCCGGCCCAGTCCTGGGATTCGGTCCCGCCGGCGCCGGGATGGATCGAGAGGTAGGCGTTGCTATGGTCAAACTCCCCTTCCAGGAGGGTGGCAAGTTCCAACTCTTCCAAGGCGGGAAGGGCTGCGGCCAGGCCGTCCTCGATCTCCTTGAGTACTTCCTCTTCACCGCTTTCCAGGGCTAATTCCAATAGCTCCCGGAGATCCTGAAAATCTTTTTCCAGCCGGGTAACCTTATCCACCGTCTCTTTTAGGGAATTCAGTTCCCTCAGGGTTTCCTGGGCGACGGCCTGGTCCGTCCAGAAATCCGGCGCTGCGGTCTTCTCGGTCAAGGTTCTTATCCGTTCTTCCTTGGCCTCCAGGTCAAAGGTACTCCCTCATTTCGTCCAAGCGTTTCAAGGCCACGGTGATTTTTCCTTTTAATTCTGCAGGTTCTACCAAGAAACTCACCCCTTTATCTGCTTGACTCTTAGCTTAACGCGGTCTGCTTTTTCCGGGCTCCGTGCCTTTTCCCGCGCTACTGAAAGGGCAGTGAAATCAAGCGCTTTTCCCGCAACACTTCTTGTATTTTTTCCCGCTCCCGCAGGGGCAGGGTTCGTTCCGCCCGACTTTCTTCCCGATCTTCCTCTGGGTTACCTCCACGGCCCCGTCTTCCCCGCGGTTGGTGACGAGGTTCCGCACCTGCCGCCGGGGGCGGGGTTTCTCCTCCGTCACCTGGATGTGGCAGAGGATACGGACGACTTCCTCGCGGATCGTCTCCAGCAGCCCCTGGAACATCCGGTAAGACTCAATCTTATAAACCACCAGCGGGTCTTGCTGGGCATAGGTCTGGAAGCGCACGCCATCAAGGAGATCGTCCATATTTTGCAGGTGGTCCATCCAAAACCGGTCAATGGTCTGTAACAGCACATAGCGTTCAAAAGCCCGCAACCGCCCGGCGTCGATCTCTTTCTCCTTCTCCGTGTAACGGGCCAAGGCTTTTTCCAGCAGGATCTTCTTGATTCTTTCCGGATCTCCCCCGGCCTCTTCCCGCAGTTTATCCGGGGTAAAAGCGCCGGCGAAGAAGAAGATCCGGTCCGCCTCGCCGCATAACCCCTCCAGGTCCCACTCCTCCGGGATGCGGGCATCGGTGTGCATCTGGACAAGCCCCTCAGCCACCTGCCTGAACATATCCAACACCTGTCCGTGGAGGTCTTCTTCCGTACCCAGGAGGATCTTGCGGCGCAGACCGTAAATGGTCTCCCTCTGCTTGTTCAGGACATCGTCGTATTCCAGGACGTGCTTGCGGATTTCAAAGTTCCTGTTTTCCACCTTGCGCTGGGCGTTTTCAATCGCCCGGGCGATCCGCGGGTGCTCGATGGGCACGTCTTCCTCCCAACCCAACCGTTCCATCCAGCGGACAATAGTCTCCCCGCCAAAAAGGCGCATCAAATCGTCTTCCATGGAAACATAGAAACGGGAGGAACCCGGGTCGCCCTGGCGGCCGGCACGCCCCCGCAACTGGTTGTCAATCCGCCGGCTCTCGTGGCGCTCGGTACCGATAATGTGCAGCCCGCCCAGGGCCACCACTTTTTCGTGCTCCTCATCGGTGATCCGGCGGGCCCTCTCCCGGGCGGCCCGCCACTGTTCCTCTGTGGCCTCTTTGGGGTCAACCCCTTCTTCCTTTAAGAAGGAGGCGGCGAGGAAATCCGGGTTGCCCCCGAGAATGATGTCGGTCCCGCGCCCGGCCATGTTGGTGGCGATAGTGACCGCGCCCAGCCGTCCCGCCTGGGCCACAATCTCCGCTTCTTTCTCATGGTACTTGGCGTTCAGGACCTGATGGGGGATTTTCCTCTTTTTCAAAAGGGCCGAAAGGCGCTCCGATTTTTCAATAGAGATGGTCCCGACCAAAACCGGCCGGCCGGTTTTATGGACCGCTTCGATCTCATCCACGATCGCCATGATCTTCCCGGTTTCCGTCTTGTAGACCACATCTGGGTGGTCCTCCCGGATCATCGGCAGGTTGGTGGGGATCACCACCACTTCCAACCCGTAAATCTTCCGGAACTCCGCCTCCTCGGTCTCGGCGGTCCCGGTCATCCCCGCCAGTTTTTCATACATCCGGAAGTAGTTCTGGAAAGTAATCGACGCCAGGGTCTGGCTTTCCCGCTCGATCTTTACGCCCTCTTTGGCCTCGATCGCCTGGTGCAACCCTTCGCTGTAGCGCCGCCCAAACATCATCCTGCCGGTAAACTGGTCGACTATGATAATCCGGCCGTCCTTGACCACATAGTCAATATCCCTCTTCATCAGCTCTTTGGCTTTGAGCGCCTGCGTCAAGTGGTGGACCAGATCGGTGTGTTCGGGCGCGTAGAGGTTCTCGACGCCCAGCATCTTTTCGGCCTTGGCCACCCCTTCTTCGGTCACCGCCACGTTCCGGGCTTTTTCGTCCACGGTGTAATCCACGTCTCTCTTCAGGCGGTTGGCGATCCTGGTAAACTGGTAATAGAGGTTGGTGGGTTTCTCCGCCTGCCCGGAGATGATCAGCGGCGTCCGGGCCTCATCAATCAGGATACTGTCCACCTCGTCCACGATGGCATAGTTTAATTCCCTCTGCACCATATCCTCCGGGGTAATCGCCATGTTGTCCCGGAGGTAATCAAAGCCGAATTCATTGTTGGTCCCGTAGGTTACATCCGCCCGGTAGGCGGCCCGCCGCTCGGCGGCGTTCATATCATGGAGGATCACACCAACGGAAAGCCCGAGAAATCTATAGATCTGCCCCATCCACTCGCTGTCGCGTTTGGCCAGGTAATCGTTGACAGTGACCACGTGCACCCCTTTGCCGGTCAGCGCATTCAGGTAAACCGGGAGGGTGGCGACGAGGGTTTTCCCCTCGCCCGTCTTCATCTCGGCGATCTTCCCCTCGTGCAGGACAATCCCGCCCATTAACTGGACGTCGTAATGGCGTTGCCCCAGGGTTCTTTTGGCCGCCTCCCGGACCACGGCAAAGGCCTCGGGAAGGAGCTCGTCCAGGGTCGCGCCGTCCTGGAGACGGCGGCGGAACTCCCCGGTTTTCGCCCGGAGTTGGTCATCGGTATAGGGGAGAAACTCCGCCTCCAGTTCATTGATCCTCTGGACCAGCGGGGCCAGGCGGTTCAATTCCCGTTGGTTGGTATCCCAGATGTTCCGTAAAAAACCTAACAACGGCATCCCTTCTTCCTCTCCAAACTCGCCATTAGCACGCTGTACAATCTTTTACCCCTGCTTTTCATAACGCAAAAAAAGAGCGGGGGGTTTCCGCACCCGTTGCGCACGCATCCGGCGATATCCTACGCACGCATTTATTTACTGCGCACGCATCTCACTTCTGCTATTATATCACTTGCCCCCCGGGGAGACAACCACGCTTCTCCTGCGGTTCCCCGCGCGGGGAGGTGAACCCGGGCCCCTGCTTCCTTATCCTGGCAATTTCCCGGCATATTAAAAAGCTTCCGTTCTGAAACCCCGGGGAAAATTTGACGGGGAGGGATGAGTTGATCCGGTCTCACTTTTGGAGGTCGTGGGCGATAACGGGGTTGACAAGGGTGCCGATTTTTTCAATACTGATCCTTACCGTATCGCCGGGTTTAAGGTAAACCGGGGGTTTCCGGGCAAAACCCACCCCGGGCGGGGTACCGGTGGCGATGATATCCCCCGGCTCCAAGGTGAAAAGCTGGGATAAAAAGCTGATGAGGGCAGGGACTTTAAAGATCAGTTTTTCCGTGGAAGAATCCTGCATTAGCCGGTCGTTTAGCCAGAGTTTGATCGCCAGCCGGTGGGGGTCGCCAACTTCACCGGCGGTGACCAGGTACGGGCCCATGGGCGCGAAGGTATCCAGGGCCTTCCCTTTGGTCCACTGCCCGTCGCGAAACTGGAGATCCCGTGCGCTGACATCGTTAAAAACCGTATACCCGGCCACGTACTCCATGGCCTCTTCTTCCGGCACATTCTTCCCTTTTTTACCGACGACCACCGCCAATTCCGCTTCATAATCCACTTGGTTTGTGACGGGCGGCAGAATAATGGGCGCTCCCGGGCCAACAATAGCTGTGGCAAACTTGGTAAAGATCACCGGTTCCTCCGGGACGGCCGCCCCGGTCTCCATGGCATGGTCCAGATAGTTAAGGCCGATGCAGACAATCTTTGCCGGGTTGGGGACCGGCGCCAGGACCCGCAGTTTTTCCAAAGGGTAAGACGGCCCGGGCTCTTCACCCGCAGCCAACAGGCACTGGAGCCTCTCCAGCCCGCCTTCTGTTGCCAGGAGGGTTTTTAAATCCGGAAACCCACCCTCCCGGCGGAGCCCGGCGAAGCCTTGGGAAAGGTCAAAAACCTTATCCTCCAGGCAGAGGCCGGGAAAAACCTTTCCCCGGTCATCGGCAAAAGTCCCCAAGCGCATCCTCTATCCCCCATTCTTGCAGATGATAACCTCTTCCTCCGTAACCAGCAGATCCATGAGGAGATCCCAGTCGTCCCGGGGAACGGCCGCCATCAGTTGCCTGGAGAAGGCCAGCCCAACTTTGATCTGGTCCGGGCGGCGCGCGGCGGCATGGGCCAGGTAGCGGTCGTAATAACCCTTTCCCCGCCCCAACCGCCCGCCGCGGCGGTCAAAGGCGAGGCCGGGGATGAAGAGAAGATCAATTTTCTCCGGAGGACAGAGCTCCCCCTCCCGGGGTTCCGGGATCCCGAAAACCCCCGGGGTTAAGCGGCCCAGGTCCGTAACGGCCCGGAACTCCATGAACCCGTCCCCTTTTACCACCGGCAAAACCAGGTTTTTCCCGGCGGAAAGCAACGCGGCAAGGAGGTCCCCCGTGGCCACCTCGTTGCCAATGGACGCATAGGCCCCCACCGTCCCGGCTGCCGCCAACTGGGGCAGCGCCAGGGCCCGGGCGGTAATTAAGGCGCTCTTTTCCGCAACTTCCCCGCGGCCAAGTTCCGCCAGGCGCCGCCAGTATTCCCGGCGCGCCCGCCTTTTCTCCTCACCGGCGTTCAATTGCTTCCCCCTCCGGTTTTCTCCCTCCGGAAGAGATCCACTGTAACGGAGAGATAAAACATTGGCTTGTCCGTACCGCCGTCAGGAGACGGTACGGGAAAGATACAGGGTAACGATGTAATAGATGTAATAAAGGAATAAAAAAAAAGAAAGAACCCCGCCGTGGCGCTATCGCTGAATGTTACCTGAACCCGCTCTCGCAGGTGGGCGCCTCCTGTTGGGTTTATGTGTCCTTGCCAGGAAGGCCTACACGCCGCCAACAGAGTCCGGCTCCCCAGGTAATGGTGTTGGTTCATAACTTCAGCTTCACCACGCACACAGCAGGGTACCGTTTCTGATATAATAATAACACAAGTAAGCCGGTCCACGCAAGAGCTTAAAGGGCTGTTGTAAAAATTTTCTTCTTATTTTACTCCTTCTTCCCCGCCAGGCTCACCAGGGACAACTCCCGCAATTGGGCCGGTTCCACCTCCGCCGGTGCGCCGGTCAACAGGCAGGCGCCGGCAGCGGTTTTGGGGAAGGCAATCACATCCCGCATGCTCTCCGCCCCGGCCAAAATCGCGACCAGCCGGTCCATGCCCAGGGCAATCCCCCCGTGGGGCGGGGCCCCGTAGTCAAAGGCATTAAGGAGAAAGCCGAATTTCTCCCGGGCTTCCTCCGGTGAAATCCCCAGAATCGCAAGGACTTTCTCCTGGAGTTCCCGCCGGTGTATGCGAATGCTGCCACTGCCCAGTTCCACCCCGTCCAGGACCAGATCATAGGAGTTGCCCCGGGCTTTCAACGGTTCATGATCAAGGAGAGCAAGGTCCTCCGGCAAGGGGGCGGCAAAGGGGTTATGTTTCGACTCGATCCTGCGGGTCTCAGTGTTCAGTTCGAAAAGGGGAAAATCAATCACCCACAGGAAATCATGGCGTCCCTCGGGAACTAACTGCAGGCGCCGGCCAAACTCCAGCCGCAACCCGCCCAGGATCTCTTGGGCCTTTTCGGTTTCGTCGGCAACCATCATAATCAAATCGCCTTCCCGGGCTTGCGCCCGCTCACAGACGGCTTCCAACTGCCCGGGGGTGAAGAACTTGGCCACCGGCGATTTGATCCCCTCTCCGGTCAAGGCGAAATAGACAAGGCCGCGGGCGCCGAACTCCGCCGCCAGCCGGGGCAGTTCATCCAACTCCCGGCGGGAGAAATTACCGCAACCCGGGGCGGTAATGCCAAGGACCGAGCCGCCGCCGGCCACCACCTGCCGGAAGATGGAGAACTCCGTCTCCTGCACCAGATCGGAGAAGTCCGTCAATTCCATGGCAAACCTGGTATCCGGTTTATCCGTGCCAAACCGGCGGACCGCCTCATGATAACTCAGGCGTGGGAAAGGCCTGGCCGGTTCAAACCCGGTCAATTCTTTAAAGAGCACCTGCACCAGTTCTTCCATGAGCCCAAGGATATCTTCCCGGTCAACAAAGGCCATCTCCAGGTCGATCTGGGTAAATTCCGGCTGTCGGTCAGCGCGTAAATCCTCATCCCGGAAACACCGGGCGATCTGGAAATACTTGTCCACCCCGGCGACCATCAAAATCTGTTTGAAAAGCTGCGGCGACTGGGGAAGGGCGTAAAACTTCCCCGGGCTGAGCCTGCTGGGGACCAGGAAGTCCCGGGCCCCCTCCGGCGTACTCTTGGTCAGCATCGGCGTTTCAATCTCCAAAAAGCCCTTCTGGTCCAGGAAATCCCGGGCCAGTTTCGCCGTGCGGTGCCGGACCGCAAGATATTTATGCATCTCCGGGCGGCGCAGGTCAAGATAACGGTAGCGCAGGCGGAGGGCTTCATCCACTGTTATCCGGTCGTCGATCTGTACGGGCGGGGTTTGGGCCTTGCTTAAAATAACAAGCTCTTCCGCGATGACTTCCACCTCGCCGGTGGGCAGGTTGGGGTTGACCGTCTCCGGAGGCCGTTTCTCCAGCCGTCCCCGGACCGCAATCACATACTCGTTCCGGAGCGTCTCCGCCTGTTGAAATAGTTCTTCGTTCTTTTCCGGGTGAAAAACCACCTGTACCAGGCCGGTGGCATCCCGGAGATCAATGAAAAGCACCCCCCCGTGGTCCCGCCAGCGATGGACCCACCCGTTGAGGCAGACGGTGGTACCGGCATCTTCAGCCCGTAATTTGCCGCAGTAATATGTTCTTTTCCACTCAGTCACGAAAAACTTCCCCTTTCCTGCTCCCGCCCGGAAGAATCCCGGTCGAGAAGGTCTTTGATAAACCGGCACACCTCTTCACGATCGACCCGCCATTGCTCGCCGTCGGCCATCCGCCGCACCGAAACCTGGCCGTCTTTCCATTCGTCCTCGCCCAGGAGGACGACGAACTTCGCCTGGAGTTTGCCGGCCGCCCGCATCTGCGCTTTGAGGCTCTTCACCTCCAGGCAGGCTTCGACGGTGAGCCCTTCCCGGCGAAGCCGGGTTGCCAGGGCAAAACCGTCCGCCGCCAGGGTCTCGTCGAGGACGGCAAAAGCCACCTGCGGTGCGGAAGAGAAACCGGCAAACTTCCCCTGTTGCTCAAGGGTTAGGATGAGCCTCTCCATACCGGAAGCAAACCCCACCCCCGGCATTGGGGGGCCGCCGATCTCTTCCACCAGGTGGTCGTAGCGGCCACCGCCGCAAACGGCATTCTGTGCGCCCAGGCCGGCATTGATCACCTCAAAGACCGTACGGGTGTAATAATCAAACCCCCGGACCAGCCTGGGCTCCAGGCGGTAGTCGATCCCCGCCTTATCAAGGAAAGAAAGGGTCTTCTCCAGGTGGTCGCGGCATGCGGGGCAGAGGTAATCCGTGACCGCCGGGACATCTTTTGTCAACTCCCGGCAACGGGGGTTTTTACAATCCAAAATGCGCATAGGGTTTTTCTCCAAGCGCCGCAGGCAACTCTCGCAGAGTTCCTGGAGGGAACTCAACCGGGAAAAGAGGTCTTCCTGGTATTTTTTGCGGCAGGCCGGGCAACCGATGGAGTTCACGAGGACTTCCAGGTCGGTTAAGCCCAACTCCTTATAGAGTTCCACGGCGACGGTGATCACTTCGGCATCAGCCAACGGGCTCTCCGTCCCCAGGAGTTCCACCCCAAACTGGTGAAACTGGCGGAACCGGCCGGCCTGCGGCCGCTCCTGGCGGAACATGGGGCCCATATAGAAGAGCTTGGTGATCCCGCCCTTGCTGTAAAGTTTGTGTTCCACATAGGAACGGACGACCGGCGCGGTCCCTTCCGGGCGCAGGGTCAGGCTCCTTCCCCCTTTATCGTTAAAGGTGTACATCTCTTTCTCCACGATATCGGTGGTCTCCCCGATCCCGCGCTGGAAAAGCTCGGTGTGTTCAAAGACCGGTGTCCGGATCTCCTGATAACCATAATAGTCAAAAACCCGCCGGATCGCCGCTTCCAGCCAACGCCAGCGCAAAGCCTCCTCCGGCAGGATGTCAAAGGTCCCCCGGGGCGCGCTAATCTTCATTCGTCCTCAACCTCACTCCGCTGCCGGCAATTTGCCGGGTTCCCCTTATTCGCCGGCAACTTCCTCCAGTTTCTTCTGTTCTTCCAGGAACAACCGTTCCAGTTCCCGACGTTCCGCTTCCCTTCTCTCTTCAACCTTGGCAAGCTTTGCTTTTAAGATTTCCACTTCTTCCGCGAATTCCAGTTCTTCCGCTACAGAAAGGATAAAATAAAGGTCGCTGAGGTCCTCGCCCGCCCTATCGATGGCGGCGGCCAAGACTGCTTTCGCCTCATCCACTGTACCCCGGGCGTGCAGGACACGGGTTTCGGCCAATGCCCAATCCGGTTCTCTCTTGACCCTTTCCGGGGTCTTGGCCAGGACCTCCAGGGCGCTGTCGTAATCCCCGATCTGCCGGTAGGCCTCGGCCGCGGAGAGGCGTACCTCCACATTCCGGCGGTACCTCTTATCCTTCAGGGCCTTCTCGTAGGCCCGGGCCGCCTCCTCCCATTTCTCATCTTGCTTGAAGCGGTAGCCCCGGAGCGCCGGATCCAGGATTTCGATTTTGGCCTTCTCCCGTTCCTCCTTTATCCAGGTATTCATTTCCCCGCTTTGCTCCAAAGCTTCCAACATTAGCTCCTTGCGGACGTTCTCCTTTTCTTTTTCCCATTCTTCGCCTTCGGCCAGTTTTACATCGTCAACCCTGATGATGTGATAACCGTACCGGGTCTCAACCGGCTTGCTGATCTCCCCGACCGCCAGTTGCAAGGCGGTTTCGACAAAATTTTTCTCCAGGGCCTGCTGGAAAAAGAGAATAGTACTCCTGCCTATGCGCCCGCCCATTTCCGCGGTGAAGGGGTCATCCGAATACTCCTTCGCCAGTTGGGCAAAGTCCTCTCCGGCCATAATCCGCTCATAAACTTCCTCGGCTCTCTGCAAAGCCTCCCGCTGGGAACGGGGTTTTTCCGCGTTCTCCGGTTCGGTGGCAATCAGGATATGGGAGAGTTCCATGGTTTCGTACCTCTCACGGATTTGCTCCTCCGTTACCTCAATCCCCTTTTCCTCCGCCAACTGCACATAAAGGGTTTGCCTGCGCAAAATCTCCCGGTATAAATTCTCCAGGGCTTTCAGGTTTTTTACCCCTCTGTCGCGGAGAAACATCTCCAGCTCTTCTTCGGTGGGATAATTTTTCCGCACCTCCGCCATGATGGCCGCAAGCTCATCGCGGTCGGCCTCAATCTTCCGCTCTTTCAGGATCTGCTTGACCAGTTCCTCGTTGATTACGATCTCCAACGTCTGGTTCTTGAGGGCTTCCTGGGTCTGCCGGTGGCCGTATAACCGCACCAATTCCTGATAAACCTGGTTAAAGTCTTTATCTTTTACCTTAACCCCGTTTATCTTCACCGAAGGCCCTTTGTAAAGATAAGGGTTCTCAGCCCGGCTTGGCATGCCGATAAAAAGAGTAACCAAAAGACCGGCGACGATCAGAACGACAACCGGAGCCAACAAGACCTGCGATAACCGGCGGATTTTAACAATCAAAACAAACTCCTCCTTTAAAATAAAATTAAAAAAACTCGCTGCTTTCCATGGCCGTTTGCGCGCGTGCGCGCAGTCCATTGCGGCGAGGAAAAACCGGCGCAATTCTTTCAATATTTTACCCAAACGTCCCTTTCTTGTCAATCAGGGGGCGCCGGTTAACCCGTCTTCACCACCCCATTCCCTTAGGAACGGATTGGTCAACCGTTCCCGCCCGGCGGTAGTCGCCGGCCCGTGCCCGGGAAGGAGCCTGGTCTCATCCGGCAGTTGCATCACCTTTTTTACACTTTGCACCAGTGTTTGCAGGTCACCGCCGGGTAAATCGGTCCGGCCGACACTCCCGGCAAAAATCAGATCCCCGGTAAAGACCAGCCCCGGTCCAAAGAGGCAAATCCCCCCCGGGGAATGCCCGGGAGTATGCCGGACTGTCAAAAGGAGACTGCCGAGAGAGATAATATCGCCGTCGGCCAGCAAAATGTCGGGGTAGACCACCAGTCTCCCCCCAAATAGCTCCGAGAGGTTGAGGGCGGGGTTGGCCAGCACGGGGGCGGCGGCGGAATGGGCCGCCACTGTAGCGCCGGTTGCACTTTTTACCTCTTCCACCCCGCCGATATGGTCGACGTGGCCATGGGTGAGAAGGATCTGCGTCAAACGCAACCCCTCTTCTTGAATGGCCTTGACAATTTCGGCGGCGGGCCGGCCCGGGTCGATACAAACAGCCTCTTTCGTCCCTTCATCCCAGAGCAGGTAGGAATTGACCGCCAGCTCCCCGGTGACAAAAGTCTCTAACCGCATTGGACCTCTGCTTCTCCTTTCTTACAAAAACGCAAAAAAGAAAAAACCGTTCCCGTCCGGAGCCCTTTTTTCAACGGATGGCGCCGATCCGGTTCAGTGGCCAGAACCGCCAAAAGGCCCGGCCGATAATGTTTTTCCGCGGGACAAAACCCCAATTGTGCCCGTCCCAGCTGTGGTTCCTGTTATCTCCCAGCATCAAATAGTGGCCTTCCGGGATCCGCTCCGGCCCGTATTCATATAAAGGTTGCCGCTCCGGTGAGATGTAATCCTCCGCCAGCGGCCGGCCGTTGATATAAACTGTTCCTTCCCGGATCCAGACCGTCTCCCCGGGCAGGCCGATGATGCGTTTGATAAAATCCTGCGTCTGCAAGGGCGTATTCGGCACGGGCGCCGCTTTCATCATCTCGAGCACGTGTGCGGGCGGGCGAAAAACCACGATTTCACCGCGTTTGGGCTCACGAAAACGGTAGGTTACTTTTTCCACAAGAAAACGGTCCCAAACCATGATTGTGGGATGCATTGACGGGCTCGGCACATACCTGGCCTCAAAGAGGAAAGCCCTGATCACCACGAAGAGAATTAACGCCGGGATAACCACTTCAAGGATTTCCCGGAAAACCCTTTTCCCATCCACAACCATCGCCTCCATGATAGCGCGGACAGCGCTGCTCGCGCCTGTAACAACTATCTGATTATATCATAAGCGCCGCCGAAAGTTAAGCGGCGGGCGGCCGGAAAAAAGAATGCAAAAAAGCGGGATTACCCCGCTTTAAGTATTGAACCGAAAGGAAGTCTATTTGTCCACCGCATCCTTTAACGCCTTGCCCGGTTTGAAGACCGGTACCTTTCTGGCGGCAATTTTAATGGTCGCTCCAGTCTGAGGATTCCGTCCGGTACGGGCTCCTCTCTCTCTCACCTCAAAGCTTCCAAAACCTACCAGTTGGATCTTTTCCCCCCGGGACAAAGCTTCGGTCATGGCAGCCAACACGGCGTCCACTGCCTTCCCTGAATCCTTCTTCGTCAGGTTGCTCTTCTCCGCTACCTTTTCAATCAATTCGGCCTTGGTCATAAGCTCACCTCCTTCCGGTTTTTGAGTGTTAGAGGAAAACACTGGTATAAAAATGCCTTTTATCTATTCTAGATAATTCCCCGTTTTCCTTCTCTCCTATCCGAATTTTTTTCAATTTTCCAGGAACGATGGGGGTTCACAAGATTTCCGCAGTTTTTTGTGGGTTTTCCTCGTGCACAAAGACAAAAAAAAAGGAGCGGTAGCTCCCCATTCCGTTGCGCGCTGGCCGTTGCCGGTTAAATTATTATACAAACCAATCCGCCGCTGCCCTCATTAATAATCTTGCTTAAGGTCTCCTGCAGTTTTTCCTGGGCATATACTGGCAACCGGTTCAATTTGGCCTGGATCCCCTCTTTCACCAGATCATGAAGGGTTTTCCCAAAAAACTCCGTCTTCCAAATCTGCTCAGGGTTTTTTTCAAACTCTTCCGTCAGGAAGCGGATAAACTCCTCGCCCTGTTTTTCCGTTCCCACCACCGGGATGACTTCGGTATTGATTACCGCCCGGATCATATGGTAAGACGGGGCGGAAGCCCGGATCCGGATCCCGCAACGGCTGCCCTGGCGGATCAATTCCGGTTCCGCAAATTCGATCTCTTCCATTTCCGGGGTGACCAACCCGTAACCGAACTCTTTCAATTGCTGCAACGCCCCGGCCACCCGGCTGTATTCCTTTTTAATCACCGCCAGTTCCTTCAGATTGCGCAGGAGGTCGCCTTCATCGGCCAGGGCCAACCCGGTGATCTCCTGTAAAACCTGGTAAAACAGGCCGGCCGGCGGTTCAATGGCGATGATCACCCGCCCCTGGCCCAGGTTGACTGAGGGAAGAGAAGCGGTCTCCACGTATTCGGCGGCGGCGAGGACAGCCAAGGCCTTTTCCACATCCCTGACCTTTTCAATCTCTTCCACCGCCGAAAATATTGCCTCCTCGTACTGCCGGCGCAGCCAGAAATCACCGGCCAGTTCCTCCACCCAAAGCGGGAGAGCAAACTGGATCTCCTGCACCGGGAACATGCGGAGGATCTCCTGGACAACCCGGTTGATCTCTTGAATCCCCATTTTCAAGCAGTCAATGGGCAAGACCGGCACCTGGTATTTCTCAGCCAACTCCTGCCCCAGGGCAATGGTGCTTTCCGCCCCGGGGTTGACGGAGTTCAAAAGGACAATAAAGGGCTTCCCCAGGAGGGCCAGTTCATTGATGACCCTTTCCTCGGCGGGCAGGTAATTCTCCCGCGGGATCCCGGTGATACTCCCGTCGGTGGTAACCACCAGTCCGATGGTGGAATGATCCCTGATCACCTTTCTTGTGCCCATCTCCGCCGCAGCCTGGAAAGTCACCGGTTCCTGGCTCCAGGGTGTTATCACCATCCTGGGCCCATGCTCATCCATATATCCCACGGCGCCGTCGACAGTGTAGCCCACGCAATCGACCAGGCGAACGCGGAACTCCACATTCTCCATTTTTAAAGGGATCGCCTCATCCGGGACGAACTTGGGTTCCGTAGTCATAATGGTCTTCCCCGCCCCGCTTTGTGGCAACTCATCCTCTGTCCGTTCCAGGTCGTACGGGTCGCTGATCTGCGGCAGGACCATCAATTCCATGAAACGCTTAATAAAAGTGGATTTTCCCGTCCGTACCGGGCCGACAACCCCGATATAGATATCTCCCCCCGTGCGCTCGGCAATATCCTTAAAGATTGCAAAACCTTCCATCCATCTCCCCCCTTTTTCAGAAAATTTCCTTATGGCTTCCACCGGTCGCTGTCGCCACCTCCCCCGGAGAACCCCCAAGGGCGCCATTCTTTAGTGAACATTATATGAGTGCCTTGGGAAAAATAGGACAAAAAAAACAACCCCAAAAAGAGGTCGTTTCTTTGTTTTGAATGGTTGCAAAAAACCCGCGGTTTAATCCAGCCTTTCCAGTTCGTGCCGGCGGTCCCTGCTCATCAAAGCCTCCACCGCCTTTTGCGGGGAGAAGCCCTCAAAAAGCACCCGGTAAACAACGGCAATAATCGGCAGTTCAACGCCGAGCTTCTCGCCGAGGCGGTAAGCGGCCTTGGTGGTGGGGACCCCCTCGACAACAAAGGCTGTGGAAGCCAAGACTTCATGGACTTTCCGTCCCCGCCCGATCTCCCGCCCGGCCCAGGCGTTCCGGCTGTGCCGGCCGGCGGCGGTGGCAAAAAGGTCCCCCAGCCCGGAAAGGCCGGAAAAGGTCAGGGGCAACGCCCCCATCTTCTCGCCGAGGCGGCGCATCTCCGCCAGGCCCCTGGTGATCAAAGCGGCCTTGGTGTTGTCTTCATAACCGAGCCCCTCGCAGATCCCGGCGGCAAGGGCAAAGACGTTTTTCAAGGCCCCGCCCAGTTCAACCCCGGTGCGGTCCGGGTTCGTGTAGACCCGGAAATAGGAGGAGATGAAAACATCCTGAATGGTTTCGGCGGTTTTCAGATCCGGGGAGGCCACCACGGTGGCGGAAGGGAAGCCCTTCCCCACTTCCTCGCTGTGATTGGGGCCGGAAAGGGTGACGATCTGCCCGGAGGGGACCCCCAGTTCCTCCTCGAGCACTGTGGAGAGGAGTTTCAAGGTCTCCACTTCAATCCCTTTGCCGGCATTCACCACCAGGGTATGGGAGGAAACATAAGGTTTAAACATTGAGGCAACATTTCGCAGCCATTGGGAAGGGACTGCAAAAACCAGCATCTCCCGGCCTTCCCCCACTTCGTCCGGGTCATTGCTGG
>LSQX01343773.1_pt1 | contig 48469 bp, 43 predicted proteins | sample 654561 | NCBI WGS metagenome assembly LSQX01 (sample SAMN04489861, study PRJNA283612) | anaerobic digester metagenome | isolation source: 4 biogas reactors fed with cattle manure at either 37C or 55C with and... | place: Denmark: Kongens Lyngby | collected 2014
GTATAACGTAAATGGTATTCGTGCTTCATTAAATAAAGGTTTGATGGACTGGGTAGTGTAGAATGATATTGATATTTTGTGTATTCAAGAAATTAAGGCAAATATTGACCAAATTCCACTTTTTTATTTTGAAGAGGCTGGCTATCACACCTATTGGTATTCGGCACAGAGGAAGGGTTATAGCGGAGTTGCCATAATTTCGAAAATTGAACCCAAGCATGTGGAATATGGTATGGGCATAGAAGATTACGACAACGAAGGCAGATTTATAAGAGCCGATTTTGAAGGTTTTTCGGTGGTGTCGGCATATCATCCATCGGGTAGTAGTGGCGACCTGCGTCAGGAGTTCAAAATGAGATGGTTAGATGATTTTTATGACTATGTGAATGAGCTGAAAAAAGATTATCCAAATCTGATTTTGTGTGGAGATTACAATATTTGTCATAAGGAGATAGATATTCACGATCCTGTACGAAATGCTACAGTTTCGGGCTTTTTGCCAGAGGAGCGTGAGTGGATGACAAAGTTTTTTGAAAGTGGATTTATAGATACTTTCAGACATATAAACCCCGAGCCTGATAATTACACATGGTGGAGTTATAGGGCAAGGGCAAGAAGCAGAAACTTGGGTTGGCGTATCGATTATATTGCCATTGCAGAAAAGCTTATAGACAATATTTCCAATGCCGAAATTAGGGCAGATGCAGTTCATTCAGACCATTGTCCGGTGGTTTTAGATTTAAAAACTAAATTTTAAAAATAAATATTATGAAACATATCACTAAATTTTTAGCTTTAATAATTGTTGCCGCAACTCTTTTTTCTTGTGTTTCGCAACAGAAATATTTGGAATCGGAGAATCTTAGAAAATCGTGCGAAAGCGAGTTGAATCTTTTGAAATCAGATTTTTTGAGTACTAGTAATAAACTGACAGAAGCGAGCTCGGAGTTGGAAAGATTGAAAAAACAGCATGAAAATTTAAAGAGAGATACCTTGTTGCTGGGCAAAAATTTCAGAACGCAATCCATGAATTTGCAGAAATTGCAAGAGTCGTATGATGATTTATTGAAATCGACAGAGTCGCTTATGGCGGGTAATAAAAGTGAGGTTTCGGCAATTTTAGATAATTTGAATAAATTGAAAGCTGACTTATTGCGTCGCGAAGACGAGCTAAAGATGATGGAAACCGAAATGCACAATAGACTTATAGAGTTAACTGAAAAAGAGAAACTAATTGAAGATAAAGAGGCAAAGATTAGCGAGCTTCAAAGAATTTTAGATAATAAGGATTTTGCTGTTAATGAGTTGAAAGATAAGGTTTTAAAAGCTTTGCAGGTATATCAAGACAATGGATTGAATGTTTATGAAAAGAATGGCAAAGTGTATGTTTCTATGGACGAAAAATTGCTTTTCAAAACGGGCAGTTACGAGGTTGACCCTCGTGGTGAAGTGGCATTAAAGGAGATTTCTATAATTTTGGAGCAAGATAGCGACATCAATGTGATGATTGAAGGTCATACTGATAATGTGCCATACAGAGCCTCTTCGGGGCAAATTCGTGATAACTGGGATTTGAGTGTTTTGCGTGCCACAAGTGTTCTGAAAATAATACTTAAGCATGGAGATATTGAGCCAAGCCGATTAACAGCTTCAGGTAGAGGAGAGTACATTCCCATTGATGGCGATAATACGCCAGAGGCAAGGGCTAAAAATCGTAGAACAGAAATTATTCTTACACCCAAAATGGATGAGCTTTTCAAATTGTTAGAATCCAATTAATTTTTTATTGATTATATGAATTAATTGTTCTAAATTTGCTTTCTCAAAAATTCAGCGTCGTTAACTCAGTTGGTTTAGAGTGTCACCTTGACAGGGTGGAAGTCACTGGTTCGAGTCCAGTACGACGCACAAAAAAAAGGAGCTTATAAAGCTCCTTTTTTTGTGCGTATATATCTCTTATAGATTGGTACTACATATCATCTGGTTCTTCGTCCATGCCGTTGGCTTTACGTCTTTCGCGAACAGCTCGATAGTCGTTAAACTTATATGAGAAGCCTATCCAAATTACTCTGCTTTCGCGTTGTCGCTTAGAGTGTGAATAGAAGTCAATGCCATTGGTTTCGGCATCAAGTTTCCACCATGCAAACATATCCGAAACTCTAAATCTTAGATGTAAGTTGTCTTTCCATAAATTTACTTTTCCGCCTAAATCCATGCTATACGTGGCACTCATTCGCCCTTGCCCTACGCCTGCACGCATAAAGCCCATTGTTCCAATTGTTACCATCGGAGAGCGGTAATTTGCAGATAGTTGTAAATCGCCATATTTCTTAATATTGAAAATAGACATCAAACGTGCATTCCAGTTAAAGTCTTGGAGTAAGTCGGGGTCTAAGGCTATACTTGAATTGTATGAGTTTTGATACATACTTCCAGAAAGTGTAAGTTTCCACCATTTTGCAAGTGTTTGGCTTACAACAAGTTCTGCTCCATAGGATGTGCTTTTGTCCACATTGTCGTAGGTCATCATGGTTGTTGAGTCGTTCAAAAGAGTGGTGAAACGTGTGATAATATCTGTTCTGTTTCTGTAGAAAACTGTTGTGTTTATAGAGGTCGATTTTAGGAATAGATAGTGGCTTAATTCTAATGAGTTAATAAATTCAGGTTGTAGTTTTGGATTTCCTTTTGAAAGGTTAAGTCTATCAGAATAGTCCACAAATGGATTTATAACCCACATGCTTGGGCGGCTAACTCGGCGGCTATAGCTAAGTTGCATAGCACTTTTATCGCTAGGTTCGTATCTAATATGTGCAGTGGGGAAGATATTTAGATAGTGGTTTTTATATTTTTCGCCCATACTTCTAGAGTCGGCAATAATATTAGCATTTTCAATTCTTAAACCTCCTTGATATTTCAACTTTTCCCACAAAGTATTTGAGTAGATAACATAAGCAGAGTGTAGATAATCAGTATAGGTGAAGTCATCAGCCTTGTTCAAGTCTTCCACAATATTGTCTATCTGCTCGCCAGAAAACAAATTATATATATTACTTCTTTCTCTGATTGTAAATTTGTATCCAGTTTCTAATCGTCCACCGTTGCCAATGGGAGTAACAAAGTCGGTTTGTGCGTTAACTGTCATTCTGTTGCCGCTATTTTCTGTGTTTTGATAAAACTGACGAATAACATCTTCATATTCAGGTGCTAAGTAATATTCTTCTACCAATTCGCTGATATTATCATTTTCTCCGTCGCTGAATAGGAAATCAGCAGTCCACTCTTTACCCTTTGTTTCAAAAGTGCGTATGAAGCCAGCTGCTAATTCGTATCGATTTCCACCATTTTCGGAATAGTTGTTTTGGTCGTAAATTTCTTCACGTACTGGATTTTGTCTTTGCGACGAAGTGTTTGTTAGTGTATATCTGTCGCCCTGACGATGGCCATAGCTACCGTTGAAAAAGAGAGTGGTTTTTTTGTTAAGAAAATAGTCTATTCCAAAGCGAACATTATGAAACTGATGATTAAATTTTCCATGCATATCTTGGTCTAATATGGAAATTAAATCTTGATTTAAGGTTGTATCTCTAAAAGTTGTCTCTCTGTATAAATCTCCAATAAATCTATTGGTCATTTTTCTGACATTGTAGGCAAATGTTGTATTGATTTTATTGTATCTATAATTTAGATTAAGAGAAAGATTGCCTTTGTCGGCATTGAATTTGTTTTCCAATTCACCAATTCCAAGATTTGCTGTTATCATACCATTAAAGCCTGGTTTTTTCTCCTTTTTGAGAACCACGTTGATGATTCCGGAAATTCCGTCGGGGTCGTATCTGGCTGAAGGATTTGTAACTACTTCGATACTCTCAATTGTTTCGGCAGGAATTTGCTCCAATTCAAGGTTTGTTGGTCTGCCGTCAATTAATATCGTGATGCTACCGCTTCCTCTAATGCTCACATTTCCATCTATATCTACTTGTACGGCTGGAATGGTTTGCATAACGTCCACCGCCGAACCACCCATGCTGGTGAGGTCTTGAGCTACGTTAAAAACTTTTTTATCTAAGTTTGTTTGAATCATCTCTTTTTGGGCAGTAATTTCCACGCCTTCAATCATTGTGGCTCCTGGAGAAACTTTTATTTTTCCCAACATTTGCACGGGACGAATTTTTTCCAATGTTTTATCATATACCCAAGTGGATTCGTAGCCAATAAATTCGGCTCTTAGAATAAATTTCCCGTAGGGCACTCTGCCAATGGCAAAACGACCTTCTTCGTTGGTTATTCCACCACTTATTAGACTTGTATCTTTGGTGCTGAAAATTGCCACTGTGGCGTATTCCAAAGGCTCTCCGCTTTTACTATCAACTATGATGCCGGTTACTACTCCGCTGGTGTCGGTTACCATTTTGCGAATCTCTTCGCCCATGCCGCCACCCATGCCACCGCCTTGTCTGCCTTGCGACCACACGTAGCCTGATATTGCTAAAATTGAAAGTAATAAAAATGTTTTTCTCATGCTTAGTTTCTTATTAGTGATACCCTATGACTTGATTTTGTGTCATAGGTTTAATCTACATTTAAATTTATTTGAAAAGTCTAAAAATATCGTTGCCAATAACAAAGAACATTAGTGCAAATAGAATTAACATACCTATCATTTGAATATTGCCCATAACTCTATCTGAAAGTTTTCGTCTTGTAATAATTTCAATCAAGAGGAAAATAACGTGTCCGCCATCGAGGGCTGGTATGGGTAGAATATTCATAAATGCAAGTATAAGCGACAGCAAACCAGTGATATACCAGAATTTATGCCAATCCCAAACACCGCCATAAATTTGTGCAATACCAATTGGACCTTGCAGGGAGTCGGTGGCTTTTTCTTGACCCTTGAAAATTTTACCTAAGCCAGTAATATTTAATCTTAGCATCTCCATGGCATCAGACCAGCCGTAATAAATTGCTTGTCCAAAACCATATTTTTGAGTGGGAAAATCTGCGTTCATATTTCTCATAATGCCTATACCAAGGCTATCAACGGTTAAGCTTTTATCTAAAGTATCGCCATTGCGAAGAATGCTAAGCGATATTTCCTCATTTCGGTGCTCTCTAATAACATTAGAAAATTGAGGCCAGTTGATGATTTCGATATCTTCGTTTATGGAAAGAATAACGTCGCCAGTTTCAATCCCAGCTTCATATGCAGGCCTATTTTCCATTACTTGAAAAACCTCAAATCTTCCACTACTTGGCTCAAATAGGGCATGGTCTTCAGACTCTTTATATTTATTATAAAACTCGTCATCAATGGTGAATTTTACAATTTCTCCATCTCTTTCAACTTCTACATCGGCACCAAAAACTAGAGATACGGAAAGTGCATCTTTAAAACGAACTAGTTTTTTGTTGTTTATGGAGATGATTTTGTCGCCCTCTTTAAATCCAGCTTCAAGCCCTATATTGTATGGTGATATGCCGTTGTCTAAGACAGAAATTGGCACATATTCCTTTTCGAAAGCCAGAATAACCATGGTGAAGAGTGCAACTCCAAGTACGAGGTTTACAACCACTCCGCCAATCATCACTATCAGGCGTTGCCATGCTGGTTTAGACCTAAATTCCCAATCTTTGGGTTCCTCTTTCATTTGCTCTTTGTCCATTGATTCATCAATCATTCCAGCAATTTTCACATAGCCGCCCAAGGGTAGCCAGCCAATGCCATATTCGGTATCTTTATATTTGAATTTTAAAAGTTTTATTCCCCATGCATCGAAGAATAAATAAAATTTTTCAACTTTTATTCCGAAAGCTTTGGCAGCTAAAAAGTGCCCCATTTCGTGAAGAAGTACCAAAATTGATAGCCCCAAAATTAGTTGGGCTGCCATAATTAATCCTGTCATATTCCTTTGATTATTAGTTCGTTTGTTTTGTGTCTTATCTCTTTATCCATTTCAAAATAGTCGTCGATTGTGGGACCGGAAATGGAAACAATATTTGCAGTGCTTTGTTCTATTAGGTCTGGAATTTTAGCAAAATTTAGCCTATTGTTCAAAAATGCGTCCACAGCAATTTCGTTGGCTGCATTCATGGCACAAGGATAAAGTCCTCCTTTTTTAATAGAATTTATTGCAATTTTAAGATTTCTAAATTTATCGGTATCAACCTCTTCAAAATCTAAGCTAACGATTTTAGCCAAATCAAGTCTCTCTTCTTGTAATTTAATCCTTTGGGGGTAGCTCAAAGCGTATTGAATCGGTAGTTTCATATCGGGTATTCCCAATTGTGCTTTCACCGAGCCATCGTTAAATTGAACCATAGAATGTACTATGGATTGGGGGTGAATAAGCACTTCGATATTATCTATGGGAACGCCAAACAGCCAATAGGCTTCTATAACCTCCAAGCCTTTGTTCATCATGGTTGCGGAGTCTATTGTTACCTTGTCGCCCATGCACCAGTTGGGGTGTTTAAGGGCTTGTTCGGGTGTAACTTGACCCCACTTTTCTATTTCTAAATTTCTAAAAGGACCTCCCGAAGCTGTGAGTATTAGTTTCTCTATTGTGTCGAAAGATTCGCCCACAAGGCATTGAAAGATAGCCGAATGCTCGGAGTCAACGGGGTAGATGGAGGCTCTGCTATTTTGCAAAAGATTCATTATAAGTTCGCCACCAACAACCAAAACCTCTTTGTTTGCCAAAGCTATTCTTTTGTTTGCCTTAACGGCATTATAAGTGGGCTTCAGTCCGCTATAACCCACCAATGCCATAACAATTACATCGATGCTTTCCATTGTTACCACATCTTCTAAGGATTTAGTTCCTGCAAAAACTTTTATAAAATGTGGTTCTAATGCCTCTTTTACCTTTTCATATTTGGTCTCATCGGCTATTACAACAGCGTTTGGTTTGAGCTCAGTTGCCTGTTTAATAAGCAGTTGGGAGTTTCTGCAAGCAGTTAGAACTTCAACTTGAAATTTGTCTTGATGTTGTTTTATTACTTCAAGGCTTTGTGTTCCTATGGAGCCAGTAGAGCCTAATATAGCTACATTTGTCTTTTTAGATTCTGTATGTGTCATTTTGAGTTTTGCGACTTAGTTTTAAATGAAATATACTTCCTCGGATCGACTGAAATTCCGTTGTGCCACATTTCAAAATGAAGATGTGCTCCGGTGGTGCTTAGTCCAGTATTACCAACGTGTGCAATAATTTCGCCACCTTTTATTTTATCCCCCTGCCGTTTCATAATATTAGCATTGTGCTTATAGACAGAAACCAAATTGTTGGCATGTTGTATTACTATGATATTTCCAGTTTTTAGGGTCCAGTCCGAGACCAAAACAAAGCCATCTTGTATGGCTCTGATGGGCTGATTGGGGGCTGTTGCTATATCAATTCCAAAGTGCGATTTGGAAGGATTATAAACATTGGTAATAAATCCGTTTGTGGGGGTGTGAAAGAAGATGTTTTTTAAAGATTCTGTATTGTCAATATTTCCAATTTTAGTCCCTTTTGACCCCTGATTAATAGTTGAACCAAAATATTTTATTTGCCCTTCAACCTCTTTTCTAAAAATTGAATCTTGTACCGAAGGGTCTAAGCTTTCTGGCTCAACTTCTACCTTGGCATCTTTCTCTTTATTGGATGTTTCCTTGTAATTTTCTTCATTATCCACCAGCTCATCATTAAGAATAATCTGAATGTTTTTCAAATATGCTTCCCTCTGTTTCGACTCGGCATCCAGTGAGTCAGCCTTCTGTTTTAGCCTATGCATCTCCCTTTGCATATCCACCGACGCATATCCGGGAATGTACTCTTTTAGGGGGGTGTAGGCAATTATGATAGTGGTTAGAAATATTAAAATCAGAGACGAAGTTGTGAAAATTACAAAAACATTTTGACGAGATAAATTAACAGAAAGTCTCTCCTCAAAGCTTTCGTTCATAATCACAAAACGATACTTATTCTTCCATCTGGAGAAGAATTTACTTGTTATACGTTTAATGCCAGAAAATATGCCCATCGTCTTTATTTCACAAACTACAAAAGTACAAATAAATATTGTCTCATAAGTTTTGGCAATTCATTATAAGTTGAAATAATTATAATTATTGTTAATAATGGACGAACATTAATCAAAGCATCTTGTTTTATGGGTGAACAGTGGACAAAACAAGAGATATGGAATACAATAAATTAAATCCCATGGAGTATCAAATTATGATATTGAAGGGTACCGAACGCCCTTTTAGTGGGCTATATATAGATAATTTTGATAAAGGGCTTTATCTGTGCAAACAGTGCAATACACCCCTATATAAGTCGGAAGATAAGTTTGAATCAGACTGTGGTTGGCCCTCTTTTGATGATGAAATAGAAGGTGCTGTAAAACGACAGCCCGATGCCGATGGCAGAAGAACCGAAATTGTTTGTAATAATTGTGGTGGACATTTGGGGCATGTCTTTGAGGGTGAGGGATATACAGAGAAAAATATACGACATTGTGTAAATTCTATCTCTTTGAATTTTGAGCCACATAAAGTTGAAGAGGATAGGGCTGAAGCATATTTTGCAGCTGGTTGTTTTTGGGGTGTTGAATATTATTTCCAGCGTAGGGAAGGTGTTTTGGAAACCGAAGTTGGCTATATGGGCGGACACAAAATCTCACCCACGTATGAAGAGGTCTGCGAGGGCAATAGCGGTCATGCTGAGGTGATTAAAGTTGTCTATGACAAGAATAGGGTGGGGTATGAGGATTTGTTAAAACTCTTTTTCGAGATACATGATTTCACCCAAATAGATCGTCAAGGACCTGATGTGGGCGAGCAATATCGGGGTGAAGTTTTCTATAATAATGATGATGAGAAAGCTTTAGCTGAAAAGCTTATAGAAGTTCTGAAATCTATGAATTATGATGTGGCAACGAAGCTAAGCCCAAAATCGGAGTTTTGGAAAGCCGAGAAATACCACCAAAGCTATTACAATAAAGTTGGTGGTGTACCTTATTGCCATTCAAGAAAAAAGATTTTTTAGGCTATCTCTTCTTCCTTCTTTTTGTATCTATCTATCAAAATATAAATGATGGGCAGAACTCCTATGGTGTTGAAAATTATTAAACAGATAAACCAAGCTAAATGCTTATTACGAGCTGATTTCCATAAGGCAATGGATCTCCAAACCATATCCCAAACAATTAGGATTATTAAGATTAGATGAATCTTATTAGCACTGAATAAATACATATTGTTTCCCTTTTAAATTACAAATGCAAATGTAGTGAATAAACACCACATTTGCATTTGTTGTATGAAATAGCTTGTGCTACCTCTTAATTATTTTGTTTATAAATATTGAATTGTCTGTTGATATTTGTATGAAATAGGCTCCGTTGGGCATATCGTTAATATCTTCGCTATAACGATGTGTTCCTTCAGTATTTCTACCGTTAAATATATCTTTAACTTTTCTTCCATACATATCAAATATTTCGATATTTACCCATGAGTTACCCATAATATCGTACTCAATATTTAGGATATCGTTTACTGGATTTGGGTAGCATTTAATTGAAATATCGCTCAACATATCGTTTATTGATGTAGTATCTGTTTCAACAATAATTATCTCTTTACAGAACTCATCACTTTGTTCGGTTGTGCTGTTGAAAACATTTACACAAACATTGTAAACAACATTTACATCAAAATAGTGCATTGGAGACATTGTAGTGTTGTTCTCTTCGCCATCACCAAAGTCCCAGCTAACTTGCGAAGGTTCACCCATGGTGATTCCTTTAAATTTAACTGGCTTACTAGTAACGTCTTTGTCAAGCTCTTCCATTGGAATAGCACCAAAACGAACTTTTAGTCCTTGATCGTCGGTAAGGTTAATCATTGCGAACTCGTCGGTGTTGCACCAGTCTGATGTGATATTGAAATGCAATAGGTGAATCATATCATTTTCAAATGTGTGTGTAAATGATGTGCTCTCAGTTTCAAAGGGTTCATCATTGATTTGCCATGCATATTCGAAGTTTTCGTGAGTAGGATTAGGATAAATACTAACATTAACTCTGTAGTCAGTGCCATCTTCGTTTTCACCTGTTTTTAGGGTGTTAATTGTAACTTGACAATCAACAACTTCTGGTATGGAAGTATCTTCTTCGCCTGCATAAATTTTGCGGCAGTGCATTATGTTTTTATCTCCTTCTTCGTTGAAGATTGTCAAACAAACATCTTTATATCCGCCAGTTGCATAAAAGTGTGAAAATTTAGCTTCTGTAGAGTAGTTTCCGTCTCCTAGATCCCATAAAAAGCTGTGCAACTCATTGCCATACGAAAGGTTTTGGAACATTACTTCGTTGTTTGCTTTAGCAAAATATGTAAAATTTGGTATTAAATCGTGTGTAAATTGTGTAAATTCAACATATTCGTAGTATGAGTGCATCAAACTTCCGTCTTCTCTATATAAGTATAAAGTAACTTTATATATGCCAGCTGCAGGAAAAGCATGAATTACATTTGGTCCATATTTTATTGCACCATCGCCAAATACCCATTTACAAATAATATTGCTAGTGGCGTGGTCGGCTGTGAATTCAATAGCCGATTGTTCTCTTTGTTGCCATGAGAAACCAATAGCTGCTGTTTCTTGTGAGAAAAATGCTGGTTGATAGGTTACATAACTTTCAGTATTTCCAGTTCCATCATATACAATAATATTTTTATACTCGGAGATACAGTTGTTTGTTAAGTCAAGTGTTAAAACATCTATATCATAAATTCCATATTCTTCGTATGAAAAATTAAGTTGTGTTTCGTCTGTAAATATATGATTTCCATCTCCCAAATGGTAATTAAAAATTGTGTTTCCATCTTCAAGATATGTCATAACTGAAACATGGTCGGGCGATTGAGCAAAATAAATATTTAGGTCAACAGGTTCGGGGTAAATTTGAATTATATCTATAAAATATATTGTATCGCACTCCTCACCGTTAATAAACACTTCATAAAATCCTGGTTCATGATATGTAACACCGTTAAAATAATAAGTTTCTCCTTCACATAGTTCAACTTCTATTTCGTTGGTAATGGGTTCAGCACATATTGCTCTTAAACTTTTTGCCTTCAAGAATATTCCAGAGTCGTCGCCAGGTTCCCATAGGTCGGCAATGGCTATATTTAATGTATATGTTTGACCAGGAGTGAGCCAAGTGCTAAGACTTATAACTTCTGTATAGCCGTTGTATGCAACTCCCTCGGCGCCTCCTGCATAATAATCGCAGTTTTGACAAGGTCCTTCATTTGTAGGCCCATTGTTAATAGTCTCATTGGAAATAAGCTGATCATACGTGTTTGGAACATAGGCAAATTGTCTATGTCCAGTTTCATCGGAAAGATATAAACCTATTGGATCGAAAAAGTCTTGATTCAAGTCGTTTTCTTCTGAGGGATAGTTTTGCGAAGCATATACAATGTCGATGTGCAGTTCATCCAATTGACTAGTGAACTCGATGCTAATAACAGCCTCGTCGTAAACTAATTCATTGGGATAATCGTTTGTAATAAACTCGCTTTCCTCTTTATCGTTGTATGTTGAAAGCTCTGCATCATCTTGAAAAACATTTGCTGCTTGTCCAGTAGTTAAAATAATACCTTCGTTAAATCCAATTGGTAAATCAGTTTCTGAACTGAATATACCCCATGAGCCGTCAACTGCATCAATGCTTACATTTAAAATCTCTATACCAGTGCCTGCTAAAATATGCCGCACGGCAGAGTCGATGTCAACAGTTGTGTTGACGCTCACTTGGGCATTTGCAGAAACAAACAACCCAATAATTCCTAAAAATGATAAAATTTTCTTCATGTCTTAATTTTAGTTTTATGTTACTTTTTTATTTTCTTTTTTATTCGTTTATATTTTTTTCCTTTTGTAAACGCTTCAGTACCTTCACTTTTTTCAATCATTTCGAAGTTTCTAAAACCTAATTCTACAAGTTTTTCTAAAGTGTCATAAGCTTTATCAAACTCTTCAATTCCAATGTATGAACCCATTAGACCAATAAGATTGGAAATGCTGGGGTCTCTTTCGCAAATAATTTCAATAGCATTAATATAAGTGCGATAATAATATTCGGTTTTTTCTTCATCAGTTTCAAAATAATAATCAATTAGATTTTCGCACAGCTGCATCACTTCATAAATTACCTCTTCGTCAACGTCTGCATCTTTTTCGGCTATCTGCTTTATTTTAGACTCTTCGTTTTTTACAATTTTTTCGATAATATTCTCTTCCTTTTTTAGAAGATTATCATGGGTCTCTTTGTCTATTTCACTTCTGTACCATTTGTAAAGATTTGTAAGTCCTAAAAGAGTATTTGTAGAAGATTCTTCGTCCAAAGCTTTAGTTTCAAGTTGATTAAAATATCTATCTACTTCATCCCTTTTATTTAGTTTATGAAGCGATTGAACCATCATTTGATGCCATTGATTGTATCCGCTTATAGATTTTTCTTCAATTTTAGCATGGGTTAAAAGTTCTATGACTTCATTGTAGTTGTTGTTTTTAAATTCAAATTCAGCTTTATTTATTAGAGGGAAAATAAAGGTGGGAGAGTAAAGTATGGCTGTGTCGTAGCATGCTTGGGCATCTTTATATTTATCGGTTAGGTCAAAAAGCTTGCCCTTAATATAAAATAGCAAGCTATTGTCTGGGGTTAGATTAATGCAGCTGTCAATTATGGGTATAAAGTCTTCAAAACCAGATTGTTTAGTCTCAAATTCTACATTAAAAGACTTTAAGATAATATTTGCTGCAACCAAATTACTGTAATTGGGGTAATTTTCGTCTATAAGCTCCAATGCGAGGGATACCTGTTTTTCAACTTCTAATTTTTCATCACTATTTTTAAATAAATCGGAGATATTTCCATTCTCAATAATATTGGAGATAAAAGCCACGTATCTATTTTGTAGTGAGCCAACAAGTCGTCTTTTGGCATTTCTGGACCAAATTTTACTTTTGTCGCTTTTCTCAATTTCTATTAAATAGTCATATGCATTGTTGCCATCATCACCTTGTGTTAGAATGCCATTATCAACACTTTGAGTGAATTTATCATATAGCTCTTTTAGTTTGGGATCTTTAATATTATCACCCATTCCTCTGGTGTTCATTGCCACTTGGTTAGAGACTCCACCATCGTTTAGAAGTGATGCGTATTGCACAGTAAGTTCCTCATTTACGTAAGCAACAACCTCAGAATTGTTTCCTAAAATATTAGGTGTTTGTGAGTTTTTTGTATCTTCCGAAACATTGTCATATAGGTAGTTGTCCAGTTCACGGATTGTAATTCTGCCATCCCTGTTTCTATCAGCCTGACCCAAAAATCCTTTTACCAGATAATAGGTAAAAACCCCACCACCATTGTTCCATTGAGTACCCTCAAAAGAAACCTCTCCGGGTTGGGATGACATAATTTTTATAACATTATTCCACTGTCGTTGCAAGGCGGCTGCTGTAGTGGAAGCACCTTTTGCACCACCTGCCAAACTGCCACTTCTACAAGCATCAGCTATAAGGATAACCTTAGAGTTTTTCTCCGCAACTAAGGTCTGGACATATGACTCTAACATATCAACCAAAACTGTACCACCAGCGGCATAAACAGATTTGGGGGAGTCGTGAGCAAGAAGGAAACCATGTTTGTTCATGGTAACATTTTCCACATCGCCATGACCTGCAAAATAGATGATAACAGTTTCGTCGTCTTCGGCCTCTTCAACCAGCCAGTTGAAACCATCAGAATAGATATTTGCAGCGGTAGCCTCTTCGTTGAGAATTAGTTTGGCATTTTCGCCATTAAATTTATCACTGTATGCATTCAACATATAGTTGTAGAAAAGAGTAGCATCTCTGTCGGCGTATTCCAGCGAAGGGATGTTTTTATATGCAGAAATACCTATAACAAGCATTCTGTAATTGCCGTCAATTTCTTCATCGGCACCATCGTCAATTCTAATTCCACGTGCTGTTTGCGATAATAGAAGTGTTATGCTAAAAAGCCACAAACTAAGAAATAAAAAAATACCTTTTTTCATCATACAATAATTATTCTTGTTCAACAGATTTTATTGTTAATCTCTTCATATACCACGAACTGCTTCCAAAACTTACGCCTCTTGTAGATACTCCATCATTAAAGAGTTCGGCTAAGCCGCCATCGCTACCGCGTGTCAGAACGCCAGACTGATTTAGTAGCATTCTGAAATTGGGAATTTGCTCTGTTGATGCCAACATAATAAAAGTGTCGTAGCCCAATGGGTCGTCGATGGCAATGTTTCTTAGTAGTTTATATTCAGTAATCATCTCTCTATGATTGTTGTATTTTGGAAACTTATTTTCAACGCTCGAAAGCGGATAAATTGCCTGCATCTGACCTGTTGCATCAATGATGAAAACATGCACATAGCGTGCTATTCCATCATAATCATCTTCCATAGATTCATCCATCTTCATCACCAAATCATATCTTTGTCCTTTAACAGAATGCTTCTTAGCACTTTCGTTGGTAGCTCTGTTTACCAATTGCAATACAAAAGGAAAAGAACCATCATCAATGGGTGCTTGCATCGTTAGCCACTTTTTCACTTTGCCCAATTTTCGACAAATATCGTTTAAATGATAGATGTTATCTTTAAAATTAGAAGAACTTTCGTCAAGATTGTAGAAGTCTGTGATTAACGGCAAAATAAAATCATTGTCTTGTGAGTTTTCTTCAACATATGGGTGGAAAAAACCATACTCCAATTTGTCGCCATTTATTCTACCACCAAAAATATAATCGGAGGTGTTAATTTCACTATCAAAGGTATATAAGCCTGAACTGTTGCCGCTTCTGAGGGATTGTGTCATCTCTTCACTTGCAGGAATAGAGATAAATACTTTTGAGTTTTCTGGAATCGCAGAGCTGAATTTATCGGCATTAAAACTACTCTCTTCCAAAACTCTTTCTGACTGTCTGTTGTTGACTATCCATTTTCCATTTTGGTGAAAAATAAAGAAATCTGGACTATTAGTAAAAGGGTTTGATATATTATTAATATTGTTCTCATTAGACCATTTAATATAATTTGTCGCAAAATCACTTGCTGTTTTTTTGTCTATCGCATTGGGAATATGGATGTTTAGTGTGCTATAATCGGGTGATGCATAGCTTAAAACTTGAAACATCATTCCGGGTTTAATTTTCTTAAAGTTGCCCTGCACAAGCTTGGCAGTAGATTTGTTAAGCTCTTCAACCTCTGTTATTTCAAGAGTAATTGTATCATTTTTAGCAACATGGAATATCTGTGAACCCTCGTTTAGTCCCGAAACATATCCCGATTGAATTATGATTTCGTCTTCGTCATGGGGTTTAATAACGGCTACTTGCGTGTGTCTGGGAATATCGTCGGGAGCCATTCCCATAAGATTCGACTTCAATCTATCTTCATTTCCAGCTATAACAGGTTCTTGTCTTTTGCCAAGATATTTCACTATTGAGCGGATGCTCAAAAATACCTGTTCGGCAGAAGCTGTTGCTGGAAGATTATTCATAGTTTGCAAAAATGCATAGGTAAATGCACCGTGCGGATTGTTTTTTGTTCCTCTATATTCAGAGGCAGCTTCATCATCTTGCGAAGCTGAAATAATAAGTGCTCCTTTCTCCTCGGGTCGGGGGGCAGACCCAGCGTCTTTTACGTCGTTTTCGTTGGGCAAACACATTCTAAGTTTATCGGGTTCGTTGTCCATCACTCCGCGTGCAATGGAGCCACTATGACAGCAGTCGAAAATAGCTGTTAAAATAGCACCATTTTCTACAATTTTGTCAAAAACTGTTGCAATCTCCTTGTCTCTAATATCTTGTGTGCCTTTGTATGAGTCTGATGGGACTATGGTTTCATCACGCTTGTCGTCTTCAGACGATAGGGAGTTTTTTACCTGCGAACCATGACCTGCGTAATATATGAAAACATTATCTCCCTTTTTAGCCTTTTTTGTAAGCTTGTCGAAATGAAAAAGTATGGAATCTCTGGAAGCACTTGCATTTGTTAAAACTGTAATTTCATTATCTTTAAATCCAAACTTGTTGATTATTAGCTCATTAATGGCAATGATGTCATTAACGCAGCCATCTAAATTACTCCATCGTACCCTTGTTTTTATCTCCACACCTTCGGGCTGATATTCGTCAATTCCAATTAATAGGGCATGACGATTTTGAGCCGGCAAAGTAAAAATTGCGAAACTTAATAATAAGAAAAATAAAAACTTAGTACTCTTGAGCATTTCTTTCAAATTTAATATTGTCAATTACATCTTTTGTTTGGTCCACATAGTCATAGAATCTACTCTCGCCCGGAAATTCATCCTTCACTCTCTTGTTGTAATCATCATATTCGGTTACATTGGCTTTAAAGGTGAAGTTGCCATAGCCATATGTCTCTTCAGTAAGATAGGAGCGAGGAATAAGAGGCATCCACGTGGTTTTGTATTTAGATAAATCTTTTTCGTTATATTTTTTACGTAATAATATGTTTCGGAACAAAATTTCAGTTCTGAAAATTTCAGTTATATTTTGCTCCATATCGCTATCAACCCACGATGCATCTATGCTCAAAACCATATTCATATCAATGTTTTTATCAAACAAATCCATTCTGGCTTTGCTATAATTAACCATTAATTCATAGGGAACTAATCTCATAAATTTTCCATCAGCGGAAGTCTCAATCTTAAATTTAACCAATGAAGCTGTGTCTTGTTCCGACTGATTTGTCTCCACAAAACGAATTACATCTATGGACTTAAGGTTTATACTTGTTGTTGCACTCAAATTTCTATAAAATTTGTCGTCAGAGTTGAAAGCACTATACTTTCCAACGGCTTTTTCGTTGCGTTTGTCCATAACTCTTCTGGTAACATCATAGCCAGTTTTAAGCAAATAAGGAGCCACTATCATTCCTATTCCACGTGTGTTTTCTGCCAATTCCATCATCGGTACCGACGAAACAGCTATGAATCTGTGATTATTTCTTTCATGTTGAAAGTTTATAACAACCTCCTCACCCTTTCGATGATACGAAAATTTGTTTTTTATGCAAGATGTGGTGAGTAAAGATGTTAATGCTAATGTAATTAATAGAAAACGATTCATATTACAAGTATTTAAGTTTATTGTTTAATTATTTCCATATTAAACAAAGCAATTATAATGCCAAAGTTTGTTAAAAGAATAATCCTATCTAACAATAATTGTTGACGAATGCTCTTTGTTTTTATATGTTAAAATGTACAAGTAGTTACCACTGCCTATGTTATGTTCTTTCAGATTTATTGTCTCCAAAGAAGACGGCTTGTTATTTTTATAAATAATTTTACCTTTTATGTCATATATTCGGATATGTTTTGGAATTTCGCTATTTCCAAAATCGAAATAAATTTTTTCGGATGCTGGATTGGGATAGATATTTGCAGTATAAACTTCGTTTTCGTTTATATTACTTGTGTCTTCGGGAGTATCTCTATATTTAAATGATTTAATATTGTTATTTCCACTGCCAGTTATGCTGATTTGTGCCACCGGACCCACCTTTCCTTGGGCATACCATTTATATTCAATGGTGGTGCTATTGAAGGCAAAAGGAAAGTTGTATTGTTCAGAGAAAATGCTGTCGCGGGCTTCAATTACGGTTTCCACTCTAATGACATTTTCATAGGTTTCCACAGGAGTTTTCAAGCTTCCATAGCCATCAAAATAGTTGTAGCGAGTTTGTTGATGTTGGTAAAACCCAATGTTGGGAATGGCGGTTTTGTAATAGCTATAAGATGAATCTTGCTCTCCGAAATATGAGGGTAGTTGGTAAATAATATCAATCTCGCCGTGCTTAATAGGAATTGGGATATTGTTTACAGTGGCGGCAATGCCAATTTGTGTAAATGAGTTTGCGTCTTCACCTTCGTTTAATTTATAAAAATTATAAACCCGAGAGAAGCTAAACCCGCCCACAGGAATGCTTATGTCTCTTCGTGGAGATGCTATTGTGGCTCTATAATCTGGCGACATTGGATTGTTAAAAACCGCACTATAGGCAATGGGTGTGCTTGAAATAGATACAAAAGTGTCTGCTATCCAGTTGTTTGATGTTATTTCGGAGAAGTCCCAAAAATAGTTTTCCCCAGTTTCAGACTCATCTATATCGGAGATATTTGTGATGTTTCTATAAAAAAATGTATCTGCCGTTTGTGGCATCATCAAAACATTTAATTCTTGTGAATTAAGATTAAGAAAAATGATGCTAAATGCTATAAAAAGGTAAGCTTTCTTCATATAAATTGATTTTGTTGAGTAAAATTACAAAAACTTTTTAAATATTGTTTGCTTGGCATAATAAAATTACTATATTTGCAAGTGTTGATTATATTTATGTATAAATGCAACCTTTTTTAATATTTTGTCGTCTTATTTAAAAACGTATAAAAATGAAGATATTAAGATATTTAGCTGTTTTCATGCTGTTATTTGTAAGCGGTAATCTTTTCGCTCAATTGGTTATTAGTCCCAATCCTTCACCACAAAATGCTGTTCAGGATGTTTTGGTAGGTCAGGGAGTAAGTGTTAGCAATATTTCATATTCTGGAGCTGGTGTAGCATGGGGTACATTTTCTACAGGTGCTAATGCTACAAATTTAGGCTTCTCTGAAGGGATTTTGCTAACAACAGGTAAGGCTTCTGATGTGGCAAATAATGTTACTTATCATGCCAGTACAGCTAACAATACTAGCGGTGATCCGCAATTGTAATCTTTGGTAGGTGCTACGATAAATGATGCTGCTGTTTTAGAATTTGATTTTGTGCCAATAAGTGATACACTTGAGTTTAGATATGTTTTTGCATCGGAGGAGTACCCAAATTTTGCAAATTCTGCATATAATGATGTTTTTGGTTTCTTTGTTTCAGGTCCTAACCCCTCTGGGGGAAATTACACAAATAGGAACATAGCTATAGTTCCTGGTACAACAAGTACGCCTGTATCGATAAATAATATTAATAATGGTACAACAAACAGTGGTCCGTGTATGAATTGCCAATATTATGTAAATAATCAAGCTGTAAGTAATCCATATATAGCATACAATGGTATGACAATAGTTTTAACGGCTATCTTAGCTGTTGTTCCATGCGAAACATACCATATAAAATTAGCCATTGGTGACGTTGGTGACAGGATTTATGACTCGGGAGTTTTTCTTGAAGCTAATAGCTTTTCCAGTATGGGTATGAGTTACGACCTAAATTTTGAATCGGATATTATAGCAAATACAATTATTAGTGGCTGTAGCGACGCCAGTTTGGTGTTCAGACTGCCTGATACATATGAGGATACAGTTACAATTTATTACTCTTTTGCAGGAAATCCCAATGAGGGTACAGATTTCTTGGTTTTCCCTGCCGATTCTGCCCTAATTGTTCCCGGGGAAGATTCAACAGTGGTGCAAATTATAGCACTGCCTAATCAAACTTTTGAAGGCGTTGATACTATTTATTGTATAATTCCCGGTTTTGGTTGTTCTGGAATTTTAGATACCCTAAAAATTCCCATTCACGGGAATCCACCCATAGATCTGATAATGTCAGAAGATCAACTGCTCTGCGATGGAGGTGTTGGTTATCTCACTACCAATGTTTCAGGAGGGATTCAGCCATATACTTATGAGTGGAGTAATGGAATTGGAAACTTTCCTCAGCAAGACGTAGTGCCGCCTGTCTCCACAGTATATTCTGTAACGGTGTCCGACCCATGTGGAAATTATGCCATAGATAGTGTGCGGGTGGGAGTGGGCTCGCTTATGTACACCATGAGTAATGATACAGCCATTTGTAGTGGAAAAGCAGTGTCGCTGCAAGCTGATTTTGATGGATTGATTTATTGGGATGGATACGAGGGTAACCCCATATTGGTAACCCCAAATTCGACCACAAAATATAATTTGATAATGAATAATGAGTGCGGAACAGTTTACGATAGTGTAGAAGTAGTTGTTCACAGACAGCCAAAATTAGCACCCATTGTTGGACAAGAGTTATGCGATAATGAAATTGTAACACTGGATGTTGGAGGAAGTTATGAAGTTGTAGAGTGGCGAAAAGATGGTGTACCATTTTCAAGTTCACCTAGCATTGTAATCGACTCTTTGGCAGGTTCTGGAAACTACTTTGTATATGTAGCAAACGAGTTTTGTACAGACTCGATGAGTGCAAGTTTTATATTTAGACCCTGCGAAATTGAAATACCAAATGTGTTTACACCAAACTCAGATGGATTTAACGACTATTTCTTTATAGATGGATTAGATAGTTATCCCAATTCAAAACTAAAGGTATATAATCGCTGGGGTAAGGTGGTTTATAGAAGCGATAATTACCAAAACGATTGGGATGGCAAAAATGTGGCAGATGGGGTATATTATTATGTACTTGTGCTGATGAGCGATGCCAGATTAAAAGACCGTGATGGGGAGTGGAATACACAATTTAGTGGCACAGTTACAATATTGAGATAATTTTTGTAATTTTGCAAAACATATCCAAATGGGGTTGACTTGGTTTTGACAGCATATGTAAGGGTATGTAAGCATGTCGGATGTTGTAAGAAGGTTCCGTTAAAAGCCAACTTTCAAGCCATAAACGGCAACAATTACGAATACGCATACGCAGCTTAATCTAGGAATTAAGCGCGAGCTGCTTCACCAAAAGCCTCTCTTTGCGGCGTTTGGACTCGAAGTATCGCAAAGGCAAAGATAGTAGCAGTAGTGCCTGAATGCTGTTGCGAAATTTAAGGATAAGGTGATAATTGGTTCGTATGGCACCATTTTATCTCTCGAAAATTAAGCCAATACTAAACATGTAGAAAGCATATTGGTGCTATGTTTGGACGAGGGTTCGAATCCCTCCAACTCCACTAAATTATTCAGTAGCGGCTCAAACGAAAGTTTGAGCCGCTACTGAATTTTATACTCTCTTGTTGTACTAATAAGAAGAGATGATATCTAATGTACAACCGCTGTAAAGGTGACTTAAATTTTTATTTTCGCCAAATATATAGATGGTTTTTCTTCATGCGATGAGTAATAGCTAATCCAAATCAACCCATCTTTTTCAATCATACCAGCGTAGCTGCAATCTCCACCTGATGGTAATTTTAAAACTTCGGTTAGGCTTTCCTTTTCAATATCAAGAATGCAAAAAGATGTTCTTTCCGTCTCCCATATTGGCTTATCTGGATCGCCAGAGAATAATCTAACTGTAGCAACAAATTGCCCATCTTTTAGTTGTATAAGCTTTGGTCCTCCTATTCTAATTCCTAAATCTTTCCAATCCCAATCGGTGTATGGTGGTTTAGATATTCCAAGCATTGCTGTACAAGTGCCACCATCTTGGCGAAGTAAGCAATATGAAGTACCATCCTCAGTGAATAATAAACTTGTTTCACTTGGTCGTGAATTAGGATTTGGAAAAAAATCACTTTTAAGCTCTTCCCACTTTTTACCGTCTAAAGTGTGATACAAACGACCTTTGGCATCTTTTCCACCATAACCTACGCTATAACCCACACCATTATGCCATGTTGTACTCCATCTCCATGTAGAAACACCAGTTTCACATTTATAGGCATTGCTCCATTTGGTTCCATTTTTACTCAACCATGTAACAGAAATCTGAGGCTCGCCTATAGATAGTGGATAAAAAGAAACAGCCCCATTAAGCATCAGTTCGCCTTTTGCTGTGATTGATAATTTTGCATCTCTAACATCACCATTGAGCCACGACATAGTTGCTGCAGATTTCCATTTTTTGCCGTTTTTAGAGCGAATAACCCTCAGCTTACCATTGTCGCTACCATCGCGTGCAACATGCGAATTCCCCTCACGAAAAGCACAATACCAATACCCCTTAAAGTGTATTAAATCAGTGAATGCATTGTACTTAGCCTTATCCCAAATTTTGTATTGTTCAACCATTTTCGCGTTGCTAATAGATGATTGAGCAAATGCCGATTGAAAGCACATAAAAAAGAATATTACCCCGATACTCATAAATTTCTTGTAATTCATAAACTTATCTTTAAATATTTACACATCGACAAAGTTAAAGGATTTTTTTAAGCTTTTAATTTTACACTCATTATAATTTTATAATCAGCATTCAAAAGCCATCTCACCATCCTAAAAGAATAATTTGCTCCTATTCTTAATGAAATTCACCATTACCCGATAAAAATAGTAGCATGAATAAATTAGACAACGCTGAATTTGTTTCTTATAACAAGCAAAGTTTCGTAGCAATCAAAAATTGACTATTTTTGCCAATAATTTGCATTTAATTCAATATTTTAAAGATGAACCAATTAAGACAGCTTACAAGCGTTTCGCCCGTTGATGGCAGATATGGAAAAACAACAGAGATTTTGAGCAACTATTTCTCGGAATATGCTCTAATAAAAGCAAGGGTAAACCTTGAAGTGGAATATTTTATAGCACTTTGCGAAATTCCTCTGCCACAGCTAAATGAGGTAGATAAAGCACTTTTTCCTAAATTGCGTGATGTGGTTGAAAATTTCTCCCACGAAGATGCATTGCGTATTAAAGAGATAGAAAAAACAACCAACCACGACGTAAAAGCAGTTGAATATTTCTTGAAAGAAGTTTTTGATAAAATTCAATTGTCTGAATATAAGGAGTTTATACATTTTGGATTAACCTCACAAGATGTAAATAATACAGCTGTGCCATGGCTCAACAAGGCTGCACATTTCGATATTATTATGCCAGCATTGGAAGAGATTTTGCAATCCTTAAACGAAAAAGTTGAGCTATTTAGAGATGTACCAATTTTGGCACGAACCCACGGTCAGCCTGCTTCACCAAGTAGATTGGATAAAGAAATTTATGTTTTTATAGACAGATTGAAAAACCAGATAGCACAGTTCCAAAATATACCTTTTTCAGGGAAATTTGGTGGTGCAACGGGCAATTTCAACGCACACCATGTGGCATACCCAGAAATTGACTGGATTGAGTTTGGAAATATGTTTTTGGAAAAGCATTTAGGTCTTGAGCGTCAGCAGGTTACTACTCAAATAGAGCATTATGATATGATGGCAGCTTGGTTCGACAATTTGAAGAGAATAAATACTATCCTAATCGACCTTGACAGAGATATGTGGACCTATATCTCCATGGAATATTTCAAACAAAAAACAAAAGAGGGCGAAGTGGGTTCGTCGGCAATGCCTCACAAAGTGAATCCCATCGACTTTGAAAACTCCGAAGGAAATTTGGGAATTGCCAATGCCTTTTTTGAATTTTTAGCCACCAAACTACCCATTTCAAGGTTGCAGCGCGACCTGACCGACTCCACCGTAAGTCGTAATATAGGCGTACCGGTGGCTCATAGCCTAATTGGATATAAATCTTTATTAAGAGGTCTGTCAAAAATTGAGTTGAACAATGAGGCAATGAATCAAGATTTGGAGAAAAATTGGGCAGTAGTAGCCGAGGCAATTCAAACTATTTTGCGCCGCGAAATGTACCCCAATCCCTATGAGGCTCTAAAAGATCTCACAAGAGGAAAAGAGGGGATTACAAAAGAGTCAATCCATCAGTTTGTGGACACGCTAAATGTTTCTGACGAAGTGAAAACCGAGTTGAAGCAAATTACACCACAAAATTATATTGGAGTTTTCAAAAAATAAGAAATAAAGCAAGATGAAGAGAATATTTTTTTGGCTAAAACCTTATAGACTATCCCTGTCGGTGATTGTTTTTGCCAATATTTTGTCCATAATATTCTCCATATTTTCACTCTCTTTATTGGCTCCATTTCTAATGCTACTTTTTGATAAAGTGCCGTTAGTCGTTGAAAAACCCGAGCTAATTTTCTCATCCGAAAGTGTGCTAAATTGGTTCAATTATTACGTAAGTCAAATAATTCAAACCCAAGGGAAGCAGGCTGCACTCTTTCTGATTTCGGCTTTAGTTTTGGGAGCTTTCCTTCTGAAAAATATTTTAGACTATTCGGCAAACTGGCTAATGGTACCCATTCGCAATGGCGTTTTGCGTGATATGAGAAATAAGCTTTATGAGAAAATTCTTATTTTGCCCGTCTCTTTCTTTTCCAAAGAGAAAAAGGGCGATATAATGTCGCGATGTATCAGCGATGTGCAAGAGGTTGAGGTGATGATTTTGCGGTCGCTACAACAAATTTTCCGCGAGCCTTTAACAATTTTGTTTTATCTAACAGCACTCTTTTTTATCAATTATAAACTCACCTTTTTTGTATTGCTTATATTGCCTATTGGAGCTGGAGTAATTGGACTAATTTCTAGGAAATTACGAAAAAAATCTGTCGAAGCCAAAGATAGAATGGGGCAATTGATGTCTATGACCGAAGAGAGTATCTCGGGATTACGTGTTATAAAAGCATTTAATGCCATTTGGACAGCCGAAAATATTTTCCAAAAGCGTAATGAAAAATATACCAAATTGATGATAAAAATCTATAGAAAAGTAGATTTGTCTTCGCCTATGAGCGAGTTTTTGGGAACTATTTTGGTGATGGTAATTATGATTTTTGGTGGAAATATGGTTCTAAATGGCAATGGCGAGCTACCAGCCGAACTTTTTATAACATATATTGCACTTTTTTCGCAGATTATAAATCCCGGAAAAACAATCTCTGTGGCTTCATACAATTTCCGAAAAGGAATGTCGTCATTGGATAGAATTGACTATGTTTTGAATGCTGATGAAAAGATAATTGAAAAAGATAATGCCGTAGAAATCTCTGATTTTATAGATAAAATTGAAGTTAAAAATCTCTATTTTAAATATGAAGAAGATTACGTTCTAAAAGATATAAATTTGAACATAGAAAAGGGTAAAATCTATGCCATTTGCGGTCATTCAGGCTCTGGAAAAACAACATTTACAGATTTATTATCCAGATTTTATGATATAAATGAAGGCGAAATTTTAATAGATGGAATATCAACTAAGGACTTTAAAATTAATGACTTACGTTCGCTTTTTGGAATTGTAACCCAAGATACTGTTCTTTTTAATGATACATTATTTAATAACATTGCCTTCGGGAAACCCGAAACACCAATGGAAGATGTTATAAAAGCGTCAACAGCTGCCAATGCAATGGAGTTTATAGAGCAACTTCCGCAAGGTTTTGACACTATAATTGGAGATAGAGGGGTTACACTTTCGGGCGGACAACGACAAAGAATTAGCATTGCAAGGGCATTGTTGAAAAATCCACCAATTCTAATTCTTGACGAAGCTACTTCGGCTTTAGATACTGAATCTGAAAAATTGGTACAATCTGCGTTAGCAAATATTATGAAAGAAAAAACAAGTCTTGTAATTGCACACCGACTTTCCACCATAAAAGATGCCGATGAAATTTTAGTCTTCAACGAGGGCGAAATCGCCGAAAGAGGAACCCATGATGAACTTATGGAAAAAAGGGGTATTTATCATAAATTGGTAGAAATGCAATCCTTTGTTGAATGAGGTTTTTTTTAATATTTTTGTTCAATAATAGGCACAAATTTTGCAAATGAACTTTTTGTTTTTAATTTTGCACAATCTAATATTTTAACTTATGAAATGGAATGAAATTTTAACTATTGTTGGTAAAAGCGGTTTGCATGTTTTATCAAGTCGAACAAAAAATGGTTTAATCGTTGAATCACTTACCGATAAAAAAAGATTTCCAGTATTTGGAAATGAAAGAATTAGCTCTCTGGAAGAGATTACAATGTTCGGAGTGTCGGAGGATAAGCCTTTGAGAGATATTATGAAAAATATTTATGAGGTCGAAAATGGTGGAAAAGCCATTGATCATAAATCTAGTAATGAAGCTCTGAAAAATTATATGGCTAAAATATATCCAGATTATGATACAGATAGAGTTTATGTTTCGGATATGAAAAAACTGTTTTCGTGGTACAATCAATTGCATGATAATGATATGCTGAACTTTGAAGACGAAGATGTTGCTGAAGAAGATTCAGAAGTCAAAGAAGATGAAAAATAGAAAATTAAAAGTCCGTTTTGCGGACTTTTAATTTATATAATGTTGTTTTTTTCAAAACTAATTAGATAATTTTTACATGTACAGTAGAGTATTAATGAAATTAGAGAATGTATTTGATAAAAGTTGTGTAATTCGCTATTTCTATATATCTGTAATGCTTTTACTTGTTTTTTCGTGTACAAAAATTAAAGAAAATAAACCTTCATATTTAGCTCATGAAGTTTTGACAGACTCCATAGTTATTGATGAGGGGTATTTTGCAAAATTTCACATGAACTTTAGTTTAATTGATATGAAGTTCTTCAACGACACAACTTATCTTTGGGCTATTGCGAAGAAAAATGATAGCTACTATTTAGCAAAATATAGTCTTGGTGATGAAATAAAAGAACTTGCAGAATATTGTTTTTCGCAAGAGATGCAAAGTGTTTTTGATAAAGAAAATTGTGAAAAACTTCTTGTTATAAATTTAGACTCTTTAATGATTTCCACAGATTTAGGCTTTTATTTTTATAGTATTAGTAGTGATACTATTTATAATGAAGTAAAATGGGAGGATTATTATTACTTCAGCACTTTGCATACATCTTATTATTATGATGAATCGAAAAATAAGATATATGGCAACTTTAGTGATACAAGAGCTGATTATATTGAAGATGTCAAGGCGAAAAAGAAGATTATACGATTTGCATAATATGATTTGAGCAGTGGAGAAATTGAGAAAATTACTGTAAGTATAGCCGATATAAAGCCATTATTTAATGCCAATTTAAGGCACGACTTTGTGTATGCCAATGAACTTCTGATAAGCAAAGCTAGTTTTCAAAGTGAATTTCAGATATATAATACAATAGACAAAACATATACGATATTAGAAAAACCTTGTTTAAAGAAAATGATTGATGACTCTGATTTTCAAGATGAAAAGACTCATAGCTATCAAAACTTCAAAAATAATTATATGGAGTCATATATTCAACAGGGTATGTGTTATGATTATAAAACCGAAAGGATGGCTTTAATTTTCTTGAACCCTGTCCCTGAAAGAGATGAAAATGGATTGAAACCAGAGTTTAATTTTCGAAGTAAAAGTTTTTTTATTTTTGATAAAGAATGTAACACTTTGGGCTTAATCGAAACAAAACCTGATGGTTTTTTGCCTTCTTTTAGTTTTTTTATTAATGGTAGCATATACTTAATAAGCGTGTATAATAATGAAATTAGTCTTTACACAGTTAAGTATGAGTTGGAATAGAGTAATCTCCTTAATAGCTATTAGTTTTGTATTTCTGTTTTTAAGTTCCTGTAATCCAAAATATCCCGATGCAGACTTAATTGTCAGATACACACTTGATAATAAAGAGAAATTTGATGATAATAATAAGTTTTCAATAATTGTTATTAGAACACCATATTTGGCTTGTGGTGCTTCCATGCAGAAATACGACTATGAATATGTTTTGGAGTATTCGAGAAAGAATTTTGCTCCGCCAATATATATACTCTATGATTTTGATTTAGTGTTATATGGTTTAGATTCTGCTTTGTATGAAGGATTTCATCACATAGTAGAGTCTCCTTTCGTATTGGATAGTTATGCATATCCATATATACCAACCACATTTCAAATTGAAAATAAGAAAATAATAAAATGGAAAGAGTTTTTAGAATAAATTTTTGGTTTAAAACTAGTTAAGCGAAAAGTTTTTTCTATATGATTTGAAAAATTAGTTGTATTATTGCTTAGTTTTTTAGTGTAAAATCAAGAGGAGTTTTGATTTTTAGCAGAAAAAATTAAAAGAAAGAATTTTCGAAACTCCACAATACAAATAAATACATGAAAAAGAGTGTTCAATATTTTACCATAAATGCAGTAGAGAGGCTCGATGCAGAGCATATTCTTATTGAGGCTGTGTCGCCCGTTCCGCTTCAGGGGATTTTGCCAGGACAATTTGTGAATATTGATGTGGAAAAATCGAAAACCACATTTTTGCGGCGTCCTATTAGTATCCACGATGTTGATGAAGCAAAAAACAGTATGAAAATTTTTGTGAAAGCAGTGGGAGACGGCACACGTGCAATTTACGAAATGCAAAAAGGCGAAAAACTCAATACTATGTTTCCCTTGGGCAATTCGTTTTCCTATTCTAATAGCCAAAAACCTCTATTAGTGGGCGGTGGATTTGGTTTAGCTCCGCTATATTATTTAGCCAAAAAAATTGCCCAAAATGGTATTCGTCCAACGGTAATTGTGGGAGCAAGAAATTCTAAAAATATTTTTCTGACAGAAAAATTTCAAGATATTGCTGATGTTCACGTTGCTACAAACGATGGCAGTTTGGGCGAAAAAGGCATGGTTACAGAGCATTCACTTTTTACAAACTTAGAAAATTTCGATAAAATTTTTGTTTGTGGTCCCGAACCAATGATGAAAGCCGTTGGAAAAATAGCTGTCTCTAAAAATGTGGAGTGCGAAGTCTCTTTGGAAAACACCATGGCATGCGGAATTGGCAGCTGTTTGTGTTGCGTTGCCGACACCAAAGATGGTCATGTTTGTGTTTGTACCGAAGGTCCAGTGTTCAATATAAAAGATTTAAAATGGTAGATTTAAGTTTCAAAATAAAAGATTTATATTTTAAAAATCCAGTTCTAACAGCTTCAGGAACTTTTGGCTACGGTCCTGAGTTCGACGATTTTGTTGATGTTTCGGAGCTTGGAGGTGTAATTGTAAAAGGAACAACATTGGAGCATCGCGAGGGAAATCCTTATCCAAGAATGGCAGAAACGCCTTCGGGAATGTTAAATGCCGTTGGACTGCAAAACAAAGGAATTGACTATTTTATTAAACATATTTATTCCGAAATCAAGTCGTACAAAACCAATATGATTGTAAATGTTTCGGGTTCAGCAGTGAAAGATTATGTCGAGGTTGCCGAAAAATTGAATCACTTAGACGCTATTCCAGCTATTGAGCTAAATATTTCTTGTCCCAACGTGAAAGAGGGCGGTATGGCTTTCGGAACATCGTGTGAATCGGCTCAATCGGTTATTTCTGCTGTTCGCAAGGTTTATAAAAAAGTGATGATTGTGAAACTTTCGCCCAATGTAACCGACATTGCTTCCATAGCCAAAACAGCCGAAGACGAGGGAGCAGATGCTGTTTCGTTAATTAACACCCTTTTGGGAATGGCAATAGATGCCGAAAAGCGTAGGCCCATTCTTTCTACCGTAACAGGTGGTTTGTCGGGTCCAGCGGTGAAACCTGTGGCGTTGAGAATGGTTTGGCAGGTGAGTAAAGCTGTAAAAATACCAATTATCGGACTTGGTGGAATTATGAATGCCACCGATGCCATTGAGTTTTTTCTTGCAGGAGCATCGGCAATACAGATTGGAACAGCCAATTTCATCGACCCCGAAATATCCATAAAAGTAATAAAAGGGATAGAAGAGTATATGCTTCGTCACAACTTCAAAACCATTGACGAAATGGTAGGGAAGTTGGAGTGTTAAATTTATGCCTTTTATAGCTATGTTATGACAAGCTGTAGAAAATTTGCTAAAAGATGAAAAGCATATTCAAAAAAAGATTGTGTTTAGAAACAAGGCTATCAAAAGATGAAGTTTTTGAGACTCTTCGGGCTGTTGTAGAACCTAAAAAAGAATTTAGATCGATATTATTTGATACTGAAAAAACTAAAATCTATGAAGGTTATATCTTTAGTGATAGCTTTGAAGTTAGGAGAATAATGAGATCTTCGTCGTGGTTTATCCGACCATTAATGGATATATATGGTTCGGTTGAGGAGAAAGAAAACGGCTCATTGATTAAAATAAGCATAAAGCCAATTAAGCGATTTCAATTTATCATTTGGGTTTTGGTGATTTTTGATCTTCTTTTTGGACTAGCCCCTCTGTTTGCAAAAGGAGAAATTGTTACCTACGTGATAATCTATTTAGCAATTATTGCTCATCAAATTGCTATTATAACTGGCCTAACATCAATCGAAATTAAAATGATTGTTGGGAGGATGAAAAGAGTATTTAAAGCAGATATAGTTAAAGACTTATAGAATTTTAACGGTAGAAATTCTGCAAGGTCTTGCTGACCTTGTAGAATTAAAACTAAAAGGGTTAAATTACTATTATATTTTACTAATCGGTACTATGTATGTTTATAAACAAAAGATTGAAGTTTTCAAATTTTCAAAATTTAATCGAATTTACGAATAGTATATTAGCAGTGCTATGGCACCTACAATTATCAAAACTGTGAAGAATATTTTCCAGAAACTCTTTGGATATGTGCCACTAATATTGCCATTTTGTCCATTTATTAGAATATTATATCTTTTGTTTTTGTAGCGATATGAGCTTATCCAAATAGGCAGAAGTATATGTTTGAAAGTAATATCATTGAAAGAACTATTTGAACTTCTAATTCTTTGATGGTCGCCGCCAATATCTTGTTTAATCAAGGTTTTTATTACGTCATTCATAATAAGCTTAGCTTCGCCAAACCCTTCCTCCAAACCGGTTTGATAAATTTCGGTTCTAAAACCACTTAAGAAATCCTCTTTAAAGGGCACTAATTCATCATAATTCCAATTAATTAATTTCTTGGATAATGTCTTTGGTAATGAGTTTGAAGCTGCAATTAGAACATCGTCAAAAAAGTGTGAAACATGACCTGAAACATAGGTCCAGCGGATTCGAGTTTCGGTTACATTTTTACCATTTCTTGTTACTGTAACGGTGTAATTATCACCCCTTTCGCCACGATACGAAGTTTCTGTTTGTGAGTCATAGGTCCAGTATGGAATATAAACACCAGTTAGTTTTTCTATGCTCGATTTAGTTTTTATGGAACGTGGAGCCCAAAACAGTTTTTTTACCCATTTTTTAAAACTTTCTCTACCCAGCTTTTCACTTATTTTAAAAGGAATTAAATATTTAGGTTTCAGAATGTTTGTCATTGCTTCGTTGGATAGCACAACCACCGATCCGCAAAAAGGACAATCTGCCGAGGTAACATTTTCGGGCAAAGTGCTTAAGGCTCCGCAGGAGTCGCATTTTATTTGGTGAACAGTAATTTGATTTTCGCTATTTTGAGATAATTCGGCGAGCATAGCCTCAAAGTCTTCCTCTATAACTTCAAAATTTTCATCAATTTCAATTTCGTTCATTTCGCCACAATATTGGCATTTTAAGCTATCGGCACCCGGCTCAAAAGTTAGAAAAGCTCCACAGTTTTTACAGGGAAATTTCTTATTATCGGTAGTCTTTTCGTGTTCCATTTTTAAGAATTTTTATTCCTTATAATTTTCTAATTCAAAGTTTTCAAATTTGTCAGAGTGTGAATAAAGTACCCCTGCAGATGTGAAATTTATCTTTATTAAATCTAAAACACCAAATTTAATAATAAAATTCTCAACAAGCCTCTTTTTTAACTTTGTTTTTTGGGAAATTTCATCTAAACTTCTCATTTTCATATCCGACATAAGTCTCAAAAATATCAATTCACTATCATTTAGCTTAGTAATTGCTGGTTTTTTACTCTTTTTTCTTGCCCAAGTCCTAAGCCAAATGCGGTTTACCAGCTGATTGCTATCTTTCATGCGAACATAAACCATATCCCTGCCATTTTCCTCTTTTACGGTACAAAGCCGTTCGCCACTCTGTTTCGAAACTTTTACTTCCAACACCTCTTTGCCTAAATAATTTAAAACCTTTTGCTTTGTTTCAATGTGTGGCTTGCAAAACATTAGCAAAGCTGTATCTATCATGTATATCTCCTCGTCGCTACGGATGCCAGCAACAACGCCATTATCTTTTACTCCAATAAGTAGTTTCCCTCCCTTGGCATTGGCAAAAGCTACTATGCTTCGGGCAATTTTTCGACTATCGCTTATGGCAAATTTAAAATCTAAATTTAAACCCTCGCCTTGCGATATAAGCTGTTGGAGATACTTTTCATCTTCTGTTAATTCTTTTGCTTTCATCAAAAGTCCACTTCAAAAAACAAACATAGTGAAATTTTAAGAATAATATAGAATGGTAATACCAAATTGTTCAATATAAGAAAAAAAGGACTATAATAATAGTTTTAGACTTAATACAATTCAAAGAAATATATTAGTGCTACAATTACGGCAATAAATATAACAAGGATGATTTTATCTATGTTAGATTTTGGGTATGAGCCACTTATTTGACCACTTTGTCCATTTATGATGAACATATAGGTTTGATCTTTATAGCGATATGAACTTATCCAAATAGGCAAAAGAATATATTTATAAGTAACATTATTGAATTTAATTTTAGAGGCTGTTATGTGTTGGTATTGATCACCAATTTCTTTTCTAATGGCTGACTCTATCTTGTCTCTCATAATGTCTTTTGCATATTCAAAGCCTTTTTTTAAGTCAATTTGATAAATTTCGGTTCTAAAACCACTCAAAAACTCCTCTTTAAAAGGCACCATTTCATCATAATCCCAATTAGTTAATTCATCGGTCATTGATTTGGGCAAAGATCTTGATGCCTCAATAAGTACGTCGTCAAAAAAAGAGAAATATCTCCGTAAACTTTTTTCCAACCCGATCGTATTTGCTTGTTACCCATACTTTTGCTTTCCTCTATCTGTTCGCCTCTGTATGCTGTCTCTGTCTGCGAGTCGAAGGTCCAATATGGAATATAAATGCCAGTGAGGTTTTTAGTGCTACTTTTGTTTTTTATAGACCTTGGTGCCGAATAGAGCTTGTTAGCCCAATTCCTAAATATCTCTTCTGCCTGTTCTTTGGAGATTTTAAATGGAATTAAGTATTTGGGTTTCAATATGGTAGCTGATGATGCATTGTCGATAACCACATTGGAACCACAAAAAGGACAGCTTGCTGAAGTAACATTTTTTGGTAGCGTGCTTATGGCACTACACGAGCTACATTTGGTTTGATGTACTGTGATTCTGTTTTCGTTGTTTTTAGATAAATCGGCAAGCATGGCTTCAAAATCTTCTTCTATGATTTCAAAATCATCTACGGTATCAATCTCGTTTAATGCACCACAATGACTGCATCTTAAGCCGTCTGCCCCTGGCTCAAAAGTAAGAATTGCTCCACAGTTTTTGCAAGAAAATTTTTTATTTTCGATGGTCTCTTTATGTTTCATTCTTTCAAATCTTAAACGCCAAATTTAGTAATAAATTTTTAATAACCGCATTTGTGATGCCATTATTTTTTTGAGAAATTTCGTTAAACTTAAAAGAAGCTAACTGATTTTTGGCAAAAAGTTTTGTGAATTTAAAACAACTAAAGTGAAAACAATACTACTAAGTTTGCACTGCCTTAATTTAGTACATTAAATGTTGTTTGTTTTTGTTTTTCCAGCCCGCCTGACTGGAGTAGCTTACAAAATAAATCTTCAAATCGGATTGACTTTCATAGTCCACAAAATAGATTTTTTTATCGGACTGACTTTCATAGTCAACCCAAAACCATTTGCCATCGTTTCTGCCAGCTTGACTGGAATAGTCAACTTTGTAAACACATAAATCGGCTTGACTTTCGTAATCTACAACATAAACTTTAACATCAGCTTGACTGGAGTAGTCAACTGTATAGACCTTTTGCGAGTATAGCGAAATACTCAAAAGGCTTAATCCAATAAATAAAATAATGTTTTTCATAATTTGTGTTTTATAACTATTACAAGAAAATTCTATGCCAAAATTATATTGCACAATTTGATGCTGCACCATCCAAATCGCTTTTTTCAATTGTAAAAGTGAAACTTGTAAAAAGAAACTTTTTTAATAGAAAAATAAGCGAAAAGTAGAGTCCAGCACTGAGTAAGCCCATCAATGCACCCGTAACTTCGTCTCCCGTAGTATTTACGGTGTAAATTAGTGTAGAAATCAGAATTACTAAGGGTAAGATATATGCAAATAAAACGGCTTTTCTGCCCATAGATGGCTTCATGCAAACTGTAACATATTCGCCAACTTTCCAGTTTTCGATTTTTTCGTTATAAATCTCCACTAATTTATCTGACATGTCGAAAGTGCCACAAGCTGATTTTGCAGCACAGCCCACGCAAGCACTTCGTACTGTGATGTTTACTGTTATTTTTTCGGGAGTGATTTGTGTTATCATACCCTCTTGTTTGACCTCTTTAGACATAGTATTTATGGTGTTGATGATGAGACTGGTAAAATTTTTCCGTTGAAAAAACGATGTCCATTTAAGGCAAAATCTGCCAAAAATCCTCCCATTTCTTCGTCGCTTAAAGGTGCTTTAAGTCCAGGAAATGCCTTTTCTAACATCGTAGTTTGAACAGCACCCGGACAAATGGCATTTACAGAAATATTCTTAGGCGATAGCTCTTCTGCCAGAGCCTCTGTTAGCACCGCCAATGCCCCCTTTGAAGAGCTGTATGCCGACAAGCCAGAGAATTTAACACTTCCCTGAAAACCACCCATACTCGATATGTTTACAATGTGCGAGCCCTCTGAAAATAGGGGTAAAAGTGCCTGGATGAGGAAGAATGGTGACTTTACATGTGCCGAAAATTGCAAATCAAACTCTTGGGGACTAATCTCTTCAAATTTTTTATTTAAAATAATTCCTGCATTGTTTATAAGTACATCAACTTTGCCACCACTCCATTTTTTAATCTCCTCAACAAGGGGTTTGTAGGGCATTTGTGTAATATCCCATGCCAAAGGCGTGATATTATTATTGATGTTATTTAAGGATTCTACATTGCGAGCTACAGCAAAAATTCTATTTTCGGACTTTGATGCCAAAATTTTTGCTGTTTGAAAACCAATACCTTTGGAAGCTCCTGTTATTACTATATTCATATCAAATAAACAATAAAAATTTCTCTTTGTTTAATCTTTTATAAGCTGAAAATTCTCTACAAAACCATTTTGAAAAACTCTTAATATGTAAATGCCTGATTTTAAGTGAGATGTCTTGATTGTACTAATGTTTTTATTGTCAGATTTTTGAGATATAATTTCTCTTCCCAAGATGTCAAAAATCTTATAGCTAAAACTCTCATTATCATTAGTTTCAATATAAAAAATATCTTTTACTGGATTGGGATAAATTCTTTTTACAAAACTTTGGTTTTTACCAATTCCCACATCGCAAGGTACAAGTTCTACATCAATTCTCCTACTCTCTTTGTCGCCAATGTGTTGATTTTCAATGATTTTATTGCAATAGCCTTCGGCTTCAAATTTAAGTGAATAAGTTCCAGCTTTTACAAGTCTGTGATAGTTTCCTATTGGCATAGCTGTGTAAACATGAGAGTTGTCGAAGTCGTGGTCTAAAATTGAGATTTTTGCGTGTAGCGGTATTGATGTAGTTGAGTCTGTTACTATACCCCGAAAGCCGTATAAAACTTCATTCCAATAATTTATTATTGAATTGTAGTTGTAGTGCCAAAAAGAGGGGAGTTGCGAGCCATTTGGCTTTTTAGTTTTGGAAATTTCTAAGGTTATCTCCCTGCAGTTTTCATAAAAGTTCATATAGTCTTGTCGTCCGCCGTCAATCATATACCATGCAGCTCCGTTGGTTACACCGGGAACAGCACCTCCGAGATTTTCGGTGAAATATCCATTATAATTTGACATTTTTTGTGCCGTATCGGCATACTCTTTTGCCACCATATACCACCAGTGAGCATCGGCAGGTAGGGTGGTTTGGTTGTCCCAAGGGTAGTTGGCAAGTTCGGCACCACCATGGAAATTCGCAGACATCACAAAATCATATCTTTGGGCATACTCCATAAAAGCTATGGTCTCCTCTTGCCACTCTTTGCCATCGGGGTGGTCGCCTTTTATAAAGTCCTTATAATTACGATTCAAATCAACAAAATTGCCATTATATCTTATTGCCAAAGCTAATGTGTTGTCGCCACCACGATAGGTTCCATTGGGGTTTGCCAATGGGTTTATGTGAATAATTGTGTTGTCAACTAAGTCCGTGATGCGTGAGTCGATATTATAATTATTTAAAATATGATCTATCAGTCGGAGCATCAAAATATAGCCCACTACTTCGTCGCCATGCATGGTAGAAGTGTATAAAAACTGGGGTTTGTCTTGAATTTCGTCAGCATCTTTTGTTATGACTATGGACAATAATTTCCGACCGCTGGACAAAATTCCAATTGTATCTAATCTACATAAATGAGGGTAGTCCTCTGCAAATGAGTACATTAAATCTTCGTATGCTCCGTAGGTGGGGTATGCGTCCCATTCGGTGATGGCTTTGTTGCCTATTTGATGAAACATCTTCAAGTCTTCGCTACTTTCGGAGGTGTGAGCCTCAATTTTCCAAGGAATGTTTTTGCCTAAAAAACTTAGAAACTCCTCTTTATTAACGTAGGCGAAAACTCTATCCTCTTGCAACTTATCGATGGAAACTTCGTTTGATAAATTGGGGTTTATTTTTAAATATTGATAATCGAAAGAGATTATTATTTCTCCAATGCTTTCCAGTTTTTCCAAAGCATAATCTTGATTTTGAGCCTTTAAGCTTGTATTTACTATTAAAGACAAACTAATTAGAAAAAATATTCTTTTCATATTGTGTGTTTTAGTTATCAATTATTGGAACCAAATATTTTCGAATTATTGGTTTATTGGCTTTTTTACGTTTATATATAGGTTTTAAATCGAAGGTTTGGATAAAATCAATTTTATATTTGCAAACTTCATAGAGAACTACAAGTTTTAGATTGACCTCTATTGGGTTTATCACACTTTCGTTCATCAAAAGTACATAAACTTTTTCTCTATTATCAACCTTATGTTTTTGGTATGCAACCACATTTTTGCCACTGTCGAAAGATACGATTTCTTTATATTCTTTACTCTCAAATTTTTCAATTTCTAAACTGTCATTAACCCACCAAAAGCTTACATTTTTGCCACTTACAGGCAAGATGAAATCGGGAACAACGCCCACAATAAAACCCACAACTGGATGCACAAACTGTGTTAGAAGTGGTGCTGAGAGTTTGGTGATGTTTTTCACATTTCGCTTCCAGCTCTCTTGTGCCTCTTCCCCTGAGCCAATCCAGTAGCCCCATTTTGTAGGAGTTTTTTCCAAAAATTCAGACTTTTCTTCTTTTCCCAAAGTAATTTCTACAACAGTTTTATGATTTTTTCGTAGTGAATATGCAGCCTCTAAACGAATATTTCTATCGTAAACCTCTTTCTCTTCAATGTAACAAGTGTCTTTTATTCTGTTTGGTTCTGTCCGCCATAGGGTGTCGTAGTGCAAAATCGCATCATTAGGGCGGACATTATATGTGGTATCGATTTTTTTTATCCACTTGGGAGTGGAGTTAAAGTTTGCATATTTGGGATTTGAGGGCTTTCTGTGAATTTCTATCTCAAAACTTCTGCTACACCACGAATCATTTACAAAACTGAAATTATATATGGAAGTTTGTGGTACATAAAAAGTCATATCATCAATTTGGGAAAACGATTTTTGATTCATTATCATTCCCTTTTCCACATCTGTTACAGAGAAAAGCGTAATTTTTTTATTTGATTTAGTTTTTACATTAAACCTAACGATATCGCCTTGATGAAAGGCAAAAAACAGTTCTTTCTTTGAGCGTTTTTTTATTTTCACATTTTGTTTTGTGAGCATTATTTCTTGCGAAAAGATATTGATAGTTGTAAAAATAAAAAATAGACTGATGATTTTTCTCATTTCCTGAAAACTTATTTCACAAAGTTAAACTTTATGATGTTACCAATTGTGATTTAAGTCTATTTATTTCACTATTTTTGCAATATAATATCAATTGTAATAATAAAATGGTCTAAACTATTTTTCCAATCGGTATAAATCAATATTAAACATTAAAAAATAGTCAAATGAGAATAAAAAGCTTTATCACTACTTTAGTTTTAGTTGTTTTTGCACATATTTTGTTGGCACAAGAAACACCTAAAAATCCGCCTGTAAACGTGGAGGTTTTGGGCAGTAATAGGGGATTAGCTTTTCAGCAGATAATCAATAAAAAGATGAAGAGTGTTCCACGACTTGGCTTTTTTGGAGTAACAAATTTGGTGGCAGAGTGGGACGATCGTTATGTGGAAGATTTGATGACTCAAGGGAATTTAACTTTTCAAATAGTGAAGGGTTTGGACCTGATGGGTGGTTTTCACTTAACTAATGCCAATGGCTTTTGTCCAACACTTGGTTTGATATACACCTTTTCTAAACCAAATTTTACTATGGTTTTAAATCCACGTTTTGATGTTTTAAAAAATGGAGTGTTTGAAACATTTGGTATGTTGGAATTTCGTCCAAAGATAAACGAAAAGTTTAAGTTTTACGGTCGTTTGCAAGGCGTATATGGTGAATATTTAGTTTCGCCAAAAACTTTACATGCAAGGAGTTATTTTGTTGCTCGTGCTGGATTGACATACAGGGAGTTTAACTTTGGTTTAGGCACAAATTTGGATTGGTATGGACCTGCCAAAAAGAATATTAATAGTTTTGGTGCATTTTTAGGAGTAGCACTCTTTTAGGTCTGTAAATTATTATATATAATAGAGCTTGTCAGCAGTATGAGTTTCTGTCTATTTCCTTGTTTTATTAATGTGTAGATGTTGTACCAATTGTAATAAATTTATTTTCTAAGCTTTATTTTTTTCATAATATAAAATTTGCTACTTTTGCAACCTAAATCTTTTAATTATGGCAATTTCGGTGAATAATGACAGCAAACCAGCTTTCTCTGATATTATTTGTGCTCAGTCGCAACTCAAGAATATTATAAAATATACTCCTTTGGAGCGTAGCAAGTCTTTTTCGGCTTTTTCGGGTGCTGATGTATATTTGAAATTGGAAAATTTACAGTCAACAGGCTCTTTTAAAGTTCGTGGAGCATATTATAAAATTAAAAACTTGAGTGAGGAAGAATTGGCAAGGGGTGTAATGTGTGCATCAGCCGGAAATCATGCTCAGGGTGTGGCATATGCTGCTACAAGATTAGGTGTTAAAAGTACAATTTTCATGCCCACCTTTGCACCACCATTAAAGGTTATTGCAACTCGTTCGTATGGTGCAGAGGTAATACTTACTGGCGATAATTTTGATGATGCTTTTGAGGCAGCCATGGAGTTTCACGAAAAAACTGGGACTACATTTGTTCATCCCTTTAATGACCCACATATAATTGCTGGACAAGGCACTGTTGGTTTGGAGATTTTTGAGCAACTTCGTGAGGTGGAGATGGTTTTTGTGCCCATTGGAGGTGGTGGACTTATTTCGGGCGTAGCCATAGCTTTAAAACAATTAAATCCAGAAATAAAAATTATTGGTGTTGAAGCAGATGGAGCCCAATCTATGAAAGTTTCTATGCGTGAAGGTGAAATTTCTCCCCTGCAATCTATTGATACAATTGCAGATGGTATCGCAGTGAAATCGCCCGGTAATATGACTTATGAGATTACAAAAGATTTAGTTGATGAAATTGTGGTTGTTAATGATGCCGAAATAGCCCATACTGCATATTTGTTGATGCAGAGAACTAAAATTCTTGCCGAACCTTCGGGAGTAGCTGCTATGGCTGCTATTATGTATAATAAAACAGATGTAAAAGGTAAAAAAGTTGTACCGGTGATTAGTGGTGGAAATTTTAATATGAGTATTTTAGAGCAAATTTTAGACAAAGGTGTGGTGGAAGAGGGCTTTAGAGCAAGAATTGCCGTGCTTATCCCCGACCAAGCAGGAATGTTGAAGTCTATTATTAGTATCTTAGAAAGCATAAAAGCAAGTATCCACGATATTGAACACGAACGTTCAACAGCAAGTGTACCAGTGGGTTTTGTTCAGGTAACAATTACTTTCAATCTACAAGACTCTTCGCAAATAGCAACTATTTTGAATGAGTTAGACAAAAAAGGAATGAAATATCAGGTATTGAAATAATACCTCAATTATATATTATACAAAATGGGCTATTCGAAATTTTGAATAGCCCATTTTGATTTCACATGGTGTTAAGTTTCAAATATAAACTTTCCGTTTTGGAAGTCGAGCATAGTCGTTTTATGTTTTTCAACTTTTCCTGCTAAAATAGCTTTAGAAAGTTCGTTGAGGATTTCCTTTTGAATTACCCGTTTCAGAGGTCGTGCACCATATTGAGGTTCATAGCCCATTTCGGCAATCTGTGCCAATGCAGCTTCGCTAATTTCAAGTTCTAAGTTATTCTCTTCCAAAAGTTTGTTTAGTTGTGTAAATTGGATTTTTACAATATCATGAATATTTTCTTTGCTTAATGGCTTGAACATTAATATCTCATCTATTCGGTTAATAAATTCAGGTCGCAAAGTTTTTCTCAAGATTTCCATTAAGGCATTTTTAGTGCTTTCAATAACCTTTTCATCGCTAAAATCTTCAGTTTTATTAAATCTATCTTGAATTTCATGAGCTCCAATATTAGAAGTCATAATAATTACAGCATTTTTGAAATCTGCAATACGACCCTTATTATCGGTTAATCTGCCGTCGTCTAAAACTTGTAGAAGTATATTAAACACATCTGGATGAGCCTTTTCTATCTCGTCTAAAAGTATCACAGAGTATGGCTTTCGTCTAACTTTTTCTGTCAGCTGTCCGCCTTCGTCGTACCCCACATATCCGGGAGGAGCTCCAATAAGTCTGGAAACAGAGTGTCGCTCTTGATACTCACTCATATCTATTCTCACCATGGCATCTACGGTGTTAAAAAGGTATTCTGCTAATGCTTTTGCTAATTCGGTTTTTCCAACGCCAGTTGTTCCCAAGAATATAAATGAGCCGATGGGTCTTTTGGGGTCTTGAAGTCCGGCACGGCTACGACGAATGGAGTCGGAGATGGCTTCAATGGCTTCTTCTTGTCCCACCACACGTTTGTGTAGTTCATCTTCCAGATGTAAGAGTTTCTCAATTTCGCTTTGCATCATTTTGCTAACGGGAATTCCTGTCCAACGGGCAACAATTTCGGCAATTTCGTCAGTGCCAACCTCTTCGTTTACCATTGCTTTATCCAACTGAATTTCGTTCAAGCTGTTTTTTAAACTCTCAATTTCATTCTCTGCTGCTTGAATTTTACCATAACGAATTTCTGCCACTAAACCATAGTCGCCATTGCGTTCAGCTTGGTCTGCTTGCAGTTTAAATTGCTCAATTTCACGCTTCTTATCTTGAATTTGATTAATCAAATCTCTTTCCGATTGCCATTTGGCACGCATTTCATCTCGCTCTTCAGAAAGTTCGGCAATATCCTTGCTCAAAGATTGAAGTTTAGCTTCATCATTTTCCCTTTTAATGGCTTCACGTTCAATTTCTAATTGACGTATTCGGCGTTCAATTTCGTCCAATTCTTCGGGCAAAGAGTTTATTTCCAAACGTAGTTTAGAAGCAGCCTCGTCAATCAGGTCGATAGCTTTATCGGGCAAAAATCTATCAGAAATATATCGTTGTGAAAGGTCCACTGCAGCTATAATCGCCTCATCTTTTATACGCACCTGATGGTGATTTTCGTACCGCTCTTTTAGTCCCCTCAAAATTGAAATGGAGTTCATTCTGTCGGGCTCGTCCACCATTACAATTTGGAAACGGCGTTCTAATGCTTTATCATTTTCAAAATATTTTTGATACTCCTTTAAGGTGGTAGCCCCAACGGCTCTAAGGTCGCCACGTGCCAAAGCTGGTTTTAGAATATTGGCTGCGTCCATGGCACCTTCCGATGCCCCTGCACCAACAAGGGTATGGATTTCATCGATAAAAAGTATCACCTCGCCATCAGACTCCATAACCTCTTTTATGACACTTTTAAGACGCTCTTCAAATTCTCCTTTATATTTTGCTCCGGCAATTAAAGCACCCATATCGAGGGAGTATAATTGCCTTGATTTTAGATTTTCTGGTATATCACCGCTGATAATTCTATGTGCTAATCCTTCGGCTATGGCGGTTTTTCCAACTCCGGGTTCACCAATTAAAATGGGATTGTTTTTTGTCCTTCGGGATAAAATTTGTAACACTCTACGAATCTCCTCATCACGACCTATAACTGGGTCTAATTTGCCTTGCGAGGCTAAGTCGTTGAGGTTGCGTGCAAAACGATTTAATGAGTTATAATTATTATCAGCATTTGGGGTGTTAACCGTTGAGCCTTTTCTAAGCTCCTCAATGGCTGATTTTAGTCCTGCAACTGTTGCTCCTTGGTCCTTTAGGATTTTAGCCGCAGCGTCTGAAGTTTGTATTATCCCCAACAAAAGATGCTCTATTGCCACATATTCATCGCCCATTTTACCCATTTCAGATAGGGCATTTTGTAGGACTGAATTAGCATTGTTTGACAAGTATTGCTGCGAACCGCCACTAACTTTTGGAAAAGTATTTAGTTGATTTTCTAATAGCGATTTGCTGGTGCTTACGTTGATACCAAGCTTTTTCAGAAGAAAAGGAATGGCATTTTCGTCAATTTTCAACATCGAAAGCAATATGTGCGTAGGCTCAATTTGCTGGTGCTGATTGGCCATTGCAAGCATCTGAGCTTCACGGATAACCTCTTGTGATTTTATTGTAAATTTTTCAAAGTTCATTTTAATACCTTTTATAAATTAATATTTCGGCAACCTATTTATCAAAAACTAATCCTAAAATTATCGTGCTTTTGTAAGGTGTTGAAAATCAAGGGTTAATGGTTTTGGGTAAAAATATAGTAATGACAAAATGACTGATTGGGATTGTTGCCGCTGTCAAATTGACATAGTTTTGTTATAAGACTATGTAGAATTTAAAGCTAATGCATTTGCAAAGCTATACCGCCCCTTCGGGGTTTTATTGGGTTAGTAGTTTTGTTTTTTATAATCATTTCACCCCTTCGGGGTTTGTTTTTTTTTGCTTGTTATAATCCTGCAAGGTTTTTTTAAACCTTGTAGGATTCTTATACCGATTGGACTATTTGTTTGAGCCATCGGTACTTACCATTTTAAAATAATAAAGTAGTTTGGACCATTTTATTATTACAATTGGTATTAAAAATCTTTATATCCTTATAAATCCCGAAGGGATGACAATATTATAATTAAATATGTGTATCGTATTATATAAAACCCCAAAGGGGTGGCATATTTAATCCAGCCAATGGAACAAAAACTTTTCGTCGTATTCAATTTCAAATTTTTGTAAAAAATCAATATACTCCTCTTTAAATGTTTTCTTTCTGTGATGTTCCTCTTGATTGGCTATGTAGTTATACACATTTTCAATTTGAGAATGTGCATAAGAAAACACTCCATATCCTTCTTGCCAAGAAAATTTGCCTTTTATATATTTTTGTTTGTTGATAAAGTTGGAAGAGTTATTTTTAATATCTCTAATTAAGTCAGATATGCTCATAGATGGTTTTAGTCCCACAAAAACGTGAACATGATCTGCAACCCCGTTTACGATAATTGGTTTTTGGTTTTTTCCTTTGATAATTCCTGCCATATACTTAAACACCTCGTCACGCCAAGGTTTTTGTAATAGGTTTTGTCTGCCTTTTACAGCAAATACGTAGTGAACGTATATTTGTGAAAATGTTCCTGCCATAACTTTATTTCACCCCTTCGGGGTTTTATTGGGTTAGTAGTTTTGTTTTCTTATAATCATTTCACCCCTTCGGGGTTTGTTATTTTTTGCTTGTTATTAGTGAGTTATACTTACTTTTTTGTGGTTTTTGAAAGCTTTTAGGATGCTTAAAAATCTTTATACCTTTTTTAAATCCCGAAGGGATGACAAGATTGTAATCAAAGTATGTATATCTATTATGTTAAACCCCAAAGGGGTGGCATATTTAATCCAGCCAATGGAACAAAAACTTTTCGTCGTATTCAATTTCAAATTTTTGTAAAAAATCAATATACTCCTCTTTAAATGTTTTCTTTCTGTGATGTTCCTCTTGATTGGCTATGTAGTTATACACATTTTCAATTTGAGAATGTGCATAAGAAAACACTCCATATCCTTCTTGCCAAGAAAATTTGCCTTTTATATATTTTTGTTTGTTGATAAAGTTGGAAGAGTTGTTTTTTATATCTCTAATTAAGTCAGATATGCTCATAGATGGTTTTAGTCCCACAAAAACGTGAACATGATCTGCAACTCCGTTTACGATAATTGGTTTTTTCCTTTGATAATTCCTGCTATATACTTAAACACCTCGTCACGCCAAGGCTTTTGTAATAGATTTTGTCTGCCTTTTACAGCAAATACGTATTGAACGTATATTTGAGAAAATGTTCCTGCCATAATTTTATTTCACCCCTCCGGGGTTTTATTGGGTTGGTAGTTTTGTTTTCTTATAATCATTTCACCCCTTCGGGGTTTGTTGTTTTTGCTTCTTATAATCCTGCAAGGTTCTTTAAACCTTGTAGGATATTATTTTCTTTTTTTATCTTTACTGCAAGGTCTTTCCGACCTTGTCGCCTTCAGAAATAAAAAAAGAGGTTTGAAAAACGTCTATTCAAGGTATAACCCCTCGCGCGAATGATATTCAAACCTCAATTGCAAATATACAACAATCCAACACCCAAAGTCAAGTAATTAGCAAAGAAAAATGACACCAGAAGAATTTCAAAAGCGTTTAAAGGCAAAAGAAAGGGAACTTAAAAAGTTCATAAACGATGATTTGCCACGACATTTGGGTAAGTTGGCAGTTGACCATTTTAAGGACAATTTTCGCAAAGGCGGATTTGTTAACAATGGGTTAATAACATGGGACAAACCAAAACGTTTCAGCGAAACCGGAATTACACCACAAAAATATGGCACTTCTAAGTGTCACCAACGAACTATTCAACAGTATCAACTACGATGTGAAAGGCAATACTGTTATTATACGCTCCGACAAAGAATATTCAGCAATACACAACTGGGGCGGAACCATACACAGCCAAGTGCCAGTTACGCCAAAAATGAGAAAATTTGCTTGGGCTATGCATTACCAGCAATCTCCCAAACTTTGTATGTTCTATTTTATCCACACCTACAAGGTCGGAAAGACCTTGTAGGTGTGTGGTTATTATTAGGTTGTATCGACGTTTTTTCTTTCAATCCTACAAGGTTTTTGAAACCTTGCAGGATGTTATTATCCTTTTCATCATTTTGAACAAATTGCCATTGTTTTCGGTTTTCTACTTTAAAATATAAAATTATGAGTGGAAAATTTAAAGAGATAATAGGTGGCGATACGCCTGTTTTGGTCGATTTTCATGCCACTTGGTGTCAGCCTTGCAAAATGCAATCTCCAATTTTGCAGGAATTGTCGGCGGAGATGGGCGAGAAAATTAGAGTTCTGAAAATAGATGTGGATAAAAATCCTGCTGTGGCACAAGCATATAGAGTTCAGGGTGTTCCTACTTTAGTGATTTTTAAAAAAGGTAAAATTGTTTGGCGAAATTCAGGCGTACACAGCAAGGAACAGCTAAAGGGTATTTTAAATCAATTTCTAAATTAGCACATTGAGCATCAAATTTTTGATGTGGATTTTATATAATTAGTTTTATTTTCATAACTTTGCTCTATGAACGGAGACCCAAAGTTATACAAGATCTTAGAAGAGTGGCAAATACCATTCGAGTATATGGAGCATCCGCCTGCACCCACCATAGAGATTGCTATGCAGTATTGGGAAGGGCATGATGCCACACATTGTAAAAATATTTTTTTTAGAAACCATAAAGGAAACAGACACTATTTGGTCATAATAGATTGTCATCAAACGTTGAGTATCAGCGATTTAGAGAAAAGGCTGAAGCAGGGAAAGTTGACCTTTGCATCGGAAAAAAGATTGCAAAAATATTTGAATTTAACGCCCGGCTCTGTAACTCCTTTGGGTTTGATAAATGATACAGAAAATCATGTTTATGTCTTTTTCGACAAAAATCTTTTAAATGGTAAACGCATAAGCTTTCATCCAAATATTAATACGGCTTCTTTGATTTTTGAGCTTGATGATTTTCTCAAATTTATGAAAAATGTGGGTAATGATTATGAGTTTACAGAATTGTATTAGATTGATTTGCAAATAAATAAAAACAAATAAAATTAAAACTATGAATTTTAAAACCTTTAGTGTCATGATGATTTCAATATTGTTGTTGGCATCGTGCAAACAAAAAGTAAAAGAGACAGACGAGCTTGAAGCTTCAGGCGAGTTTAAGTTTATGGTTGAGCAATTTGCCGACCTTAGAGTTTTACGTTATCAAGTCCCAGGATTTGACGAGTTATCGGCTCAACAAAAAGAGTTAATCTATTATTTGAGCGAAGCGGCTCTGTGTGGAAGAGATATCTTTTTTGACCAAAATTATAAGTATAATTTGTTGATACGTAATACTTTAGAAGAGATTGCAGAAAACTATACTGGTGATAAAACTTCGCAGGATTTTGAGAATTTTATGATTTACCTAAAGAGAGTTTGGTTCTCAAACGGTATTCATCATCACTATTCTACAGAAAAGTTTTTCCCCGAAATTACAGAAGCTTATTTTGCCGAATTGATTAAAAACTCGCCAGAGGCAAAATTTAATTTAAAAGAGGGTGAAAGCCTTGATGAGTTTACAGCACGTGTTTCGCCACTTATTTTCGACCCAAATATTGCTCCCAAAAAAGTGGTTCAGGATGCAGGAGTTGATATTGTAGCCAATTCGGCTGTGAATTTCTATGAAGGTGTTACACAAAAAGAGGTGGAAGCATATTACAAAAAAATGCACAACCCCAATGATAATCAGCCTATTTCCTACGGTTTAAATTCTAAATTAGTGAAAATAGATGGCAAAGTTACAGAGCAAGTTTATAGCAAAAATGGTTTGTACAAAGAGGCTATTGAAAAGATAGTTTATTGGTTAGAAAAAGCAGCAACTGTTGCCGAAAATGATGTGCAAAAAGCTCATATTGAGAAGCTTATAGAGTATTATGAAGATGGTGATTTGAAAACTTGGGACGTTTACAACGTGCTTTGGGTTCAAGATATTGATTCTCATATAGATTATGTAAATGGATTTGTTGAGGTTTATGACGACCCAATGGGAATGAAAGCCACTTGGGAAGCTGTTGTTAATTTCAAAGATATGGAAGCAACAAAGCGTACTGAAATTATTAGCGATAATGCACAATGGTTTGAAGATCATTCGCCAGTTGACCCACGTTTCAAAAAAGAAGAGGTAAAAGGTGTTTCTGCTAAAGTAATCACGGTAGCTCAATTGGGTGGTGCATGCTATCCCACAACCCCCATCGGAATTAATCTTCCCAACGCCAACTGGATTCGCAGAGACCATGGTTCAAAATCGGTAACGATGGAAAATATAACATATGCATACGACCAAGCAGCGTCAGGTTCAGGAGTCTTGGAAGAATTTTGCTTTTCGGAAGAGGAGATTGCTTTGAGTAGAAAATATGGTTCTATAGCCGACAACTTGCATACTGATATGCATGAATGTTTGGGACACGGTTCAGGAAAAATGTTGCCCGGAGTTAGCGATGGAGCTCTAAAAAACTATCATTCACCCCTTGAAGAGTGTCGTGCCGACCTCTATGCACTATATTTCTTGATGGACAACAAAATGGTTGAACTTGGATTGATTGAAAATTTAGATGTGGCAAAAGCTGGCTACGACAAATATATCAGAAATGGTTTGATGTTGCAGTTGACAAGAATTGAACTTGGTAAAAATATAGAGCAAGCACATATGCGTAATCGTGCCACAATTTCCAATTGGTGCTACGAAAAAGGAAAAGAAGACAATGTGATTGAAAAGAAAAATATAGACGGTAAAACCTATTTTGTAATTAATGATTATGATAAATTAAGAGAGCTTTTTGGAGAGCTATTGGCTGAAGTTCAGAGAATTAAGTCAACTGGCGATTTCGAAGCTGGTAAAAACCTAATAGAAGCATACGGAGTGAAAATTGATCAAGATCTTCATAAAGAAATTTTGGATAGATATCAAGAACTTAAGGTTGCTCCTTATGGTGGATTTATGAACGTAAAATATGTTGCTACCGAAAAGGATGGAAAAATTACAGACATAAAAGTTGAATATCCAGATGATTACACCAAGCAAATGCTTGAGTATTCTAAAAATTATTCATTCTTGCCAATTATCAATAATTAAAATTGATTTTGTTTCTGTGAAAAGTCGAGCTCAAAACAGCTCGACTTTTTCATTGTTTAAATCTAAATTGATTTAAGTACTATTTTACATAAACTATGATACTGTCCCAAAAAAGTGTGT
>LSQX01013129.1_pt1 | contig 48464 bp, 37 predicted proteins | sample 654561 | NCBI WGS metagenome assembly LSQX01 (sample SAMN04489861, study PRJNA283612) | anaerobic digester metagenome | isolation source: 4 biogas reactors fed with cattle manure at either 37C or 55C with and... | place: Denmark: Kongens Lyngby | collected 2014
GTAACCCCTCACGCTGGGGAACACGTTCAGTCAGAAACTGTGAGCCGATTGGACCTGTCACGTTGAACCCTGAAAAAGAGATAAAGATGCAACAAGCTGCTTAAGACAAAAAAACAGTGACAACTACCTTGACAAACACCGTCAAGCCGCATATGCCTTCAGCTACAATAATCTTTATGATCAAAAACATATGCAATGGCAAGCGCAAGTGAAAAAATGATAAAGGGTTTAGGGGTATGAACGCAAATCATCCGTTGTTATTGGAAATACAAAAGGGGGAAAGCACGACCCTTGAGTTTAAAAAGCAATTGCCCAAAGGCCAGCAAGTGGCAAAAACATTAATTGCTTTTGCTAATACCAGCGGGGGTAAGCTGGTGATTGGTGTAGATGACCGGCACCAGTTAAGCGGCGTTCAAGGTGATATTTTTGAACTGCAAGATCAAATCACTTCAATGGTTCATACGCTGTGCATGCCCAGCATTTTGCCTTCTATTTATATTGAAAATATTGCCGGCGTAGAGCTTTTGGTGATAGAGGTCAGCCGTGGGCCATTATTGCCTTATTATCTGAAATCACAAGGTCGGGAGCAGGGTGTTTATATTCGTTTAGGGGCAAGTAATCGGGTGGCTTCGCCCGAGTATGTGCGGCAGCTGGAATTACAACGTTTAAACCAGACCTTTGATGAACAGCCCAACCTGCAATATGGCTTGGCAGATATCAGTTTAGAGCCATTGCAACAGGCTTTTTCCAGGGAAGGCAAAGCGCTTTCTTTGGAAAAAATGAGGAATCTTAAACTGGTGATTCGCCAAAACGGGCAAGATTATCCCAGTCATGGTTTATTGATTCTACTGGGCATTTATGAGCAGGTGGAAATCAAGTGCAGCCGTTTTAAAGGCACAACCATGACGGTGTTTCTGGACAAGAAAGAGTATCGTGGTGATGTGTTTAATCAGTTGGAGCAGGTTGAACAGTTCATTAAAAACCACCTGCATTTACATGCTGAAATAACGGGTTTGCAGCGTACGGAAAATTATGAAATTCCCATTGCCGCCATTCGTGAAGCCTTGGTAAATGCGGTGTTGCATCGTGACTATAGCAATGCCGGGCGTGATATTAAGGTAGGTATATATGATGATATTCTGAATATTGTTTCCCCGGGCGGTTTGCCACATGGCTTAACCGAAGAGGATTTGCTCAAAGGGCGTTCTGAAATCCGTAATCGTGTTATTGCCAGGGTTTTTAAAGAGCTTGGCTATATCGAGCAATGGGGAAGCGGTATCCTGCGTATTAAAGATTTGTGTTTGCAGGCAGGTAATGCAGAACCAAAATTGAGTGTACAGGGAGATTTTGTGGATTGGGTGTTTTATCGTGTGTCGTATGAGGGGTTAGGTGGCTCAATAGGTGGCTCAATAGGTGGCTCAATAGGTGGCTCAATCAATGATAAGGTTTTAGATGAAAAAGCAGGAGATTCAATAGAGGATTCAATTGCCGTTAATGATTTAACTAGTCGTCAACGGGAAATTTTGGTTTGCATCCAAAACAATTCCAGGGTTTCTTATCGTGCGATGGCAGAGCAGATAGGTATTAATGAGTCAGCCATCAAGAAGCATTTGAATAATTTAAAGGCGGCTGGTTGGCTTGAGCGTGTGGGTGGAACCCGTGGCTATTGGGTAATTAAGAAAAAACTGGGTTGAAAATGGGTGGATTATTGTTTAAGTTAGGGATTGATTTGAGAACCACCCCGTCGCTGCGCGCCACCCCTCCACAGAGGGGAATTGTTTGAGGCTTCGCTGGGTGGGTTGGTTGGGCTAGGACCACCCCGGCGCTATGCGTCACCCCTCCACAGGAGGGTAATGTGTGGCACCGACGTTTCTACGAAGAAGAAAAATTCCCCTCCTGTGGAGGGGAATTTATTGTGACTTCGCTGAGGGGTCTACCCCACCGTAATCAATTCCACCCCCTCCGTTACCTGGTCACCCACGGCATAAAACACTTCCTCCACCTTGCCGTCCTCGGGGGCGGTGATGGTGTGTTCCATTTTCATGGCTTCCATCACCAGCAGGGCCTGGCCTTTGGTGACGGTATCGCCGGCCTGTACCAGCAAGGAAATAATCTTGCCGGGCATGGGGGCGGTCAGGCCGCCACCGTGGGCGTCGCTATCGTCGGCAGCATGTTGCAGTTCATCGGGTTTGCCAATGATGCTAACTGCACCATTCTCAAAGATATGGGCCTGTTCACCTTGCATGACAACGGTCGCCTGGTGGTTGGAGCCGTTCAGGCTTAAACGACAGTGGCAGGTTTGGTCGGGGGTGATTTGCACCTGCCATTCAAACTCATAGCCAATGTCGTTATCCAGTAATTGCCATCCACTGGCGGTTTTTTCCAGGGTAACAAGGCGGGCTTCATCGTTGTCAATGACCCGGATATGCTGGGTGTAGTGGCCACTTAAACGCCAGCCATCGGTGGCTGACCAGGGATCGGCTTTGTTGGCATAGCGGTTGGTGGTGCTGCCGGTTTGTCCTTGTCGGGCCATGATGGCAGCGGTCAGGCTGGCCAGGGTAAATATACTGGCCTGCTTGGGGGCGGGCAGCAGCTGTTCGCTGTGCTTTTCAATTAAGCCGGTATCCAGGTCTGCGCTGGCAAAGGCGCTGTTTTGCATTAAACGGCCCAAAAAGGCCACGTTGGTATTCACCCCCACCACCTGCGTTTGTGCCAGCGCCTGTTGCAGGCGGGCAATGGCCTGCTCGCGGCTCTCGGCCCATACAATCAGCTTGGCAATCATGGGGTCGTAGAAGGGGGAAATGGTATCGCCTTGACGCACGCCACCATCCACCCGCACCTCGCCCAGTTCAAATTTGACATGCTCGGGCAGTGTCAGGTGGCTTAATGTACCAATCGAGGGCAGGAAGCCTTTTTCGGGGTTTTCTGCATAAATACGGGCCTCGATGGCATGGCCTTCAATAAACAAGTCATCCTGTTCGGCCGGCAGGGGTTCACCGGCAGCCACGCGCAGTTGCCATTCCACCAGGTCGGTGCCGGTAATCATTTCAGTCACGGGGTGCTCCACCTGCAGGCGGGTATTCATTTCCATGAAGTAGAAACGGCCATCGGGTTCGGCAATGAATTCCACCGTGCCGGCACCCACGTAGCCCACGGCTTTGGCGGCGGCCACGGCGGCTTCGCCCATTTCACGGCGGCGTTCTTCGGTCATGCCGGGGGCCGGGGCTTCCTCAATGACTTTCTGGTGGCGGCGCTGCACCGAGCAATCGCGCTCAAACAGGTGAAGAGTATTGCCATGGCTGTCGGCAAAAACCTGGATTTCAATATGGCGCGGTTTGGTCAGGTAGCGTTCCACCAGGACTTTATCATCACCAAAACTGCTAATGGCTTCGCGTTTGCACGAGCTTAGGGCTTCGGGAAATTCCTGCGAAGATTTAACAATCCGCATGCCCTTGCCACCTCCGCCGGCACTGGCTTTGATGAGTACCGGGTAGCCAATCTGGTCAGCCTGCAGGTGCAGGAATTCCATGTCCTGGTTGTCACCATGGTAGCCGGGTACCAGTGGCACACCGGCCGTTTCCATTAAGGCTTTGGCGGCGGATTTGCTGCCCATGGCGGCAATGGCGCTGGCGGGGGGACCAATAAAGACGACGCCGGCATCGGCGCAGGCCTGGGCAAAGGTTTCGTTTTCAGATAAAAAACCGTAGCCGGGGTGGATGGCCTGGGCACCGGTTTGCCGGGCGGCCTGCAAGATGATATCGGCTCGCAGGTAGCTGTCACGGGGCTCGGATCCGCCAATGTAAACCGATTCATCGCAGGCGGCCACATGGGCGGCATTGGCATCGGCATCGGAATAAACGGCAACGGTCTGGATGCCCATGCGACGGGCGGTGGCGGCAACGCGGCAGGCAATTTCACCACGGTTGGCAATGAGTATTTTTTTAAACATGTGACGGGCTCCTGTTAAATGCGGAACACGCCGAACTGCGTGTCTTCAATTGGGGCGTTCAGGGCGGCGGACAGGCTTAATGCCAGTACACGACGGGTGTCTTCGGGTTTGATGATGCCGTCGTCCCACAGGCGGGCGGTGGCATAGTAAGGGTGGCCTTCTTTTTCGTATTGGTCGCGAATGGGGGCCTTGAAGGCTTCTTCCTCTTCGGCAGACCAGCTGCCACCCTTGGTTTCGATGCCATCGCGTTTAACGGTAGACAGCACACTGGCGGCCTGTTCGCCACCCATGACCGAGATGCGCGCATTGGGCCACATGTACAGCATACGGGGGCCAAAGGCACGGCCGCACATGCCGTAGTTGCCGGCGCCGAATGAGCCGCCAATAATCACGGTTACCTTGGGTACGGCGGCGGTAGAAACCGCGGTAACCATTTTGGCGCCATGGCGGGCAATGCCTTCGTTTTCGTATTTGCGGCCTACCATGAAGCCGGTAATGTTCTGCAGGAAAACCAGCGGGATTTTGCGCTGGCAGCACAGTTCAATAAAGTGGGTGCCTTTTTGGGCGGCTTCGGAAAACAGGATGCCATTGTTGGCAATGATGCCCACCGGCATGCCATGGATATGGGCAAAGCCGGTAACCAGTGTGGTGCCGAAGCGGGCCTTGAATTCGTCAAATTCAGAGCCATCGGTAATACGGGCAATGACTTCACGCACGTCGTAAGGCTTGCGGGTATCGGCCGGAATAATGCCGTTGAGCTCTTGCGGGTCGTAAACGGGCGGACGGCTGGGAATGATATGCAGCTGCTGCGGTTTCTTGCGGTTCAGGCGTGCCACGGCCTGGCGTGCCAGTTGCAGGGCATGCATGTCATTGTTGGCCAGGTGGTCGGCCACGCCCGAAAGGCGGGTGTGTACATCGCCACCGCCCAGGTCTTCGGCCGTGACCACTTCACCGGTGGCGGCCTTGACCAGTGGCGGGCCGGCCAGGAAAATGGTGCCCTGGTTCTTGACGATGATGGACTCATCGCTCATGGCGGGGACATAGGCACCGCCCGCGGTACATGAGCCCATGACCACGGCAATTTGCGCAATGCCCAGTGATGACATGACAGCCTGGTTGTAGAAGATTCGCCCAAAGTGGTCGCGGTCGGGGAAGACCTCGTCCTGGCGGGGCAGGTTGGCGCCGCCAGAGTCAACCAGATAAATGCAGGGCAGGTGGTTTTGCAGGGCAATTTCCTGTGCCCGCAGGTGCTTCTTGACCGTGATGGGGTAGTAGGTGCCGCCTTTCACGGTAGCATCGTTGCAAACAATCATGCATTCAATGCCATTGACACGTCCAACGCCTGTAATAATGCCGCCACCGGGGGCTTCGTTGTTGTACAGGTTGTGTCCGGCCAGTGGTGACAGTTCCAGAAAAGGGGTCCCGGGGTCGAGCAGGCGCTCTACACGTTCGCGAGGCAGCAGTTTGCCACGCGCAACATGTTTGGCACGCGCCGCTTCACTGCCGCCCAGTGCCGTGTTTTCCAGCAGTTGTTTCAGGTCATCAACCTGTTGCTGCATGAATTGTGCATTGTCAATGAATGATTGTGCACGGGTATTGATTTTTGATGTGATGACTGGCATGTGGGTATGTCTCCTGTCCCTGCCTTTAAATCCTTCCCCGTCAAAACGGGGAAGGGTGAAGGTTTTGCAAAATAAAAATTGTTTTTTTATTAAAATTTTATTTTTTATTAATGCTTAAAGCATTTCAATGGCGACGGCAACGGCTTCGCCACCACCAATACACAGTGTGGCAATACCACGCTTGCCGCCTGTTTTACGCAGTGCACCGATCAGGGTGGTAATAATACGGGCACCTGATGCGCCAATGGGGTGACCCAGGGCGGTTGCGCCACCGTGAATGTTGACTTTGGCGTGATCCAGATTGAGCTCTTTCATGGCAGCCATGGTAACAACCGCAAAGGCTTCGTTAATTTCATACAGATCCACGTCGTCTTTGGTCCAGCCGACTTTTTTCAGCAATTTCTCAATGGCACCAACGGGGGCGGTGGTAAACCATTCCGGTTCTTGGGAGTGCTGGGCCTGACCGACAATTTTTGCCAGGGGTTTTACACCCAGCTCCTCAGCGGTAGAGGTGCGCATCAGCACCATGGCTGCTGCACCGTCAGAGATGGAAGATGAGTTGGCGGCGGTGACGCTGCCGTCTTTCTTGAAGGCGGGGCGCAGTGTCGGGATTTTTTCCGGCTTGGCTTTACCGGGCGCTTCGTCAATGCTGACAACCGTGTTACCACGACGGTCTTCAATGGTGACCGGGGCAATTTCCCATTCGAAGCTGCCATCTTCAACGGCCTGCTTGGCGCGACGCAGGGATTCAATCGAAAATGCATCCTGTTCTTCACGGCTGAAGCTGTATTTGTCGGCACATAGCTCGGCAAACACGCCCATGGCGGTACCGCGCTGGTAAGCGTCTTCCAGGCCGTCCATGGCCATGTGGTCGTAAACGGTAGAGTGACCGTAGCGGTAACCCTGGCGCCCCTTGAGCAACAGGTAAGGTGCATTACTCATGCTTTCCTGGCCACCGGCAACGGCAACGTCAATAGAGCCGGCTGCCAGCATGTCGTGGGCAAACATGGCGGCTTTCATGCCTGATCCGCATACTTTATGAATGGTGGTGCAGGAAACGCTTTTGGGCAGACCGGCACCCAAAGCGGCCTGGCGTGCGGGCGCCTGGCCCTGGCCCGCCTGCAGCACGTTACCCATAATGACTTCCTGAACGGCTTCGGGCTTGATGCCGGCGCGCTCAACCGCGCTTTTAATGGCAACAGCACCCAGCTGGTTGGCGGCCAAGGGTGACAGGCTACCCATCATGCCGCCCATGGGGGTACGGGCAACGGAAACGATTACGATAGGATCAGACATTACAATTCCTTTTGGTTGGTAAGTTCAGGCCGACTGACATGCAGGCGACGCGAGAACGGATAAGGGAAAATATCCTCGATCTTGCCGGCAGCGACACGATCTTTGCGTGTTTGCCACCATTTATAATCGAGCAAATGCGGGTGGTGCTTCATGAAGGCGGCACGTACGCGTGGATTGCCCAGCAGGAAGCGTTCGAATTCTTCGGGAAAGACATCGTTGGGATGTATTGGATACCAGGGCTCACCTGACATCTCGGCCTCTTCGTTGGGGGCCGGCGGAATGGCACGGAAGTTCATTTCGCGCATGGGCTGGATTTCATCATAGTCATAGAAGACGATCCGGCCCAGGCGGGTTACACCAAAGTTCTTGAACAGCATATCGCCAGCAAAAATATTGGCCGCCGCCAGTTCGGCAATCGCGTCACCGTAGCCCTTGATGGCGTTGTCCAGGGCTTCATCGCTGGCCTGGCTCAGGAAGATGTTCAGCGGGGTCATGCGACGCTCGATGTAAACGTGGCGAATCACGATGCTGTCTTCGGTTTCTTCTATCAGACTGGGTACCTGGCTGCGCAATTCTTCCAGCAATTGGGGCGAACAGCGCTTGCGCGGCAGGGCTACCAGTGAGTATTCCCAGGTATCGGCCATGCGGCCAACCCGGTCGTGCATTTTGACCATGTGATATTTTTTCATCACGATTTCATGGGTCATGCCGTCTTTGTTAATGCGGTCGCGGATGAGCTTGAAAACATAGGGATAAGAGGGCAGCGTGAAAACCGTCATGACCATGCCCTTGATACCGGGCGCGATGTCAAACTGGTCGTACGAGTTGTTAAGGTGGTACAGAAAATCGCGGTAAAAAAGTGTTTTGCCCTGTTTTTGCAGGCCGATGGCGGTGTACAGTTCGGCTTTGGGTTTGCTGGGCAGCAGAGACGACAAAAACGCCACATAGGCCGAAGGCACTTCCATGTCGACCAGAAAGTAGGCGCGGGTAAAGCTGAACAGGGTACTGATGTCATCGGTGGTGCTTAAGAAAGCATCCAGTTCAATTTCGTTGGCGGGCGTGTGCAGTAGCGGGATGCCAAACGGGTAGACAATATTGTTATTAATGAAGCGCCCCACAATATAAGCACCCTTGTTGCGAAAGAACAGGGTGTTAAGGACATGGATCTGGCAGTCGGGGGCAATGCGCTTGCCGCCACTTTTGATTAATTTCTGGCGCAAGATGCCAATGGCCTTGCGGGCCACTTTACGGGCATCGTAAGGCAGGTTCTTGAAGGGGGAGGCCAGGCCGTAATCGGCCACCATTTTGATGATGGATTTTTCAATGCCATGGATATGCGGGTAGTAAACACGGTAAGACTGGTGTTCTGAATCCAGGTATTCGGTGGCAATGGCCGGGCGCACGAACAGGAAAGCATTGTGAAAATAGTCGCGGTGCAGGATGCGGCAGGTCACCGAGTTAAAAAAGGTTTCGGCGCATTCAGGCTGCTGGTGGTTGGTAAGCAGGCGGACAAATTCCTGCTTGATAGACTGCCAGTAACTGATAAGCTGGGGAGACAGGTCACCGTGTTTTTCTTGCGGCATGCCCTGGGTCTTGTTCAGCATAGTGTTGACCTGATAGGTGCATTCGCGTACACGGCTGTCGTAGTATTCGATTCGTTCTTTGGACACCCGCTGTATGCCGTGCCAGTCGTGTGATTCAAACAGGGATTTGGCACGTTGGGCCACATAACGGAACAGGGAATAATGCCGATCAAACCCGGCCAGGATCTTTTGCGCCACTTCCACTGGGGGTGGAAGGGTTTTGTCCAGCTGCTGTACGAGTTGATGATCGGCGTTATGGGTCATGGTGTTATGTGACAAATAGTTAAAAAGCTATTATTACCTTATTTCGTTTCATTGAACAGTTCCCGGCCAATTAGCATGCGACGGATTTCACTGGTACCGGCACCAATTTCATAAAGTTTGGCATCCCGCCACATGCGGCCGGTGGGGTATTCGTTAATGTAACCATTACCACCAAGGATTTGAATCCCTTCACCGGCCATCCAGGTGGCTTTTTCAGCGCAGTACAAAATAACGGCCGCGCAATCTTTGCGCACTTCGCGGACATGGCTGCTGCCCAGGCGATCCAGGTTTTTACCAACGGTGTAGCAAAAGGCGCGGCTGGCCTGCAGGGTAGTGTACATATCGGCCACTTTGCCCTGGATCAGCTGGAACTCACCAATAGACTGGCCAAACTGTTTGCGGTCATGCGTGTAAGGCACTACTATGTCCATGACACCCTGCATGATGCCCAGCGGGCCGCCGGCCAGCACGGCGCGTTCATAGTCCAGTCCGCTCATGAGGACCCTGACCCCGCCGTTCAGTTCACCCAGGATATTTTCTTCGGGTACTTCACAGTTGTCAAACACCAGCTCACCGGTGTGGCTGCCCCGCATGCCCATTTTGTCCAGTTTTTGCGCCACTGAAAAACCCTTGAAGCCCTTTTCGATAATGAAAGCGGTAATGCCGCGCTGGTGGGCTTCCGGATCTGTTTTGGCATAGACAACCAGGGTATCGGCATCAGGGCCGTTGGTAATCCACATTTTGCTGCCGTTCAGGATGTATTTGTCGCCTTTTTTCTCGGCGCGCAGTTTCATGCTGACGACGTCGGAACCGGCGCCCGGCTCGCTCATGGCCAGGGCACCAATATGTTCTCCGCTAATGAGTTTGGGCAGGTATTTTTGTTTTTGCGCCTCGGTACCGTTGCGGTTAAGCTGGTTGACGCACAGGTTTGAATGGGCCCCATAGGAAAGGGCAATGGCGGCACTGGCACGGGACAGTTCTTCCATGGCAATCATGTGTGCCAGGTAACCCAGATTGGTGCCACCGTATTCTTCGCCAACAGTGAGGCCCAGCAGGCCCAGGTCGCCGAATTTTTTCCATAGGTCCATGGGAAACTGGTCGCTGCGGTCAACTTCCTGGGCACGGGGTGCAATTTCTGCCTGGGCAAAAGTACGCACGGCATCGCGCAGCATGTCCAGGTCTTCGCCCAAGTCGAAATTCAGTCCGGGTAAATTCATGATGTTTGTCTCCTGTGAGTTTTTTCTTTACATTATATCTATGAAATATAACAGAAATAAGATATTCCGTTTACGTTAACGTCAAGATTGGTTTTGCTCGTGTTTTTTTAGCAACCCAATGCAGTGTTCCTCCTGGTTGTGGATTTCCTGCAGGATGGCTTCAAGATCGCGTTTTTGGCTTTCAAGCTGCTCTTTGTGCCGGTTAAGCATGGCAATGTATTGTTTGAGCTGGGGGGCGGTGCTGCCGGGGCCATCATACATGTCAATCAGGCTGCTGATGTCGGCCAGCTGGAAACCCAGCCGCTTGCCACGCAGGGCCAGCTTCAGGCGCGTTTTGTCTTTTTGCGTATAAATGCGTTTTTGGCCTTCGCGCCTGGGGTTGATAATACCGTGGTCTTCATAAAATCGTAAAGTGCGCGGCGTTATATTGAATTCCTGCGCCAATTCCGATATGGACCATGTTCTTTGTGTCATAATTGATTCTAATACTTACAGTTTACGTAAACGTAAAGTATGATCCATGAATTAAATATAAAAGTCAATAAGGAGAAATAATGAATGTGAACGAAGCAAAGCTGATTTACCCCTTGGGTAACACACAGCCAGAGCCGGGGTTTGCAATCGAGGTGGCACCGGGAGTCAAATGGATACGCATGCCTTTGCCGTTTGCGCTGGACCATATCAATTTATGGTTGCTGGCCGATGAAGTCAACGGGCAAAAGGGCTGGACGATTGTGGATTGCGGCATTGCCAAAGACCCGGTCAAGGATTTGTGGGAAGAGGTATTCAGGAATGAACTGGATGGCCTGCCCGTGCTGAGGGTGGTGGTCACCCATATGCATCCCGACCACGTTGGCCTGGCGGGCTGGTTGTGCGAGAAGTTTGATGTGCCTCTGTATATGAGCATGACCGATTATTACGTTTCACGCATGTGGTCATCGCAACCGGTGGGTGGCGCGGGAACGGGGGGCGATGTGGCGGTACGGCATTTTTCACGCCATGGCCTGACAGACCCCGATTCCCAGGAAAAAATCCGTGCCCGGGCCACCTATTACCCAGGCCTGGTTTGTACCCCTCCCAACCGTTTTTGCCGCCTGATGGATGGCGATACCCTGCGGATTGGCAACAACGACTGGCAACTCATTTCAGGTTATGGGCATGCACCCGAGCATATGGCTTTGTACAGTCCTGTGCTGAAGGTTCTGATTTCGGGCGATATGGTCTTGCCACGCATTTCAACCAATGTGAGTGTGTTTGATCATGAGCCCGATGGCAATCCCCTGCCTTTGTATTTGAAATCATTGGATAAGTATCTGGCGCTTGATGAAGATACCCTGGTGTTGCCTTCGCATGGTCGCCCGTTCAAGGGCCTGCATGAGCGGATTCGCCAGCAGCACGAGCATCATGCCGAGCGTCTGGCCGAAGTGCTGGAATTATGCCAGCAGCCCATGAGTACCAAGGATGTGGTGCCGCATATGTTCAGGCGTGAGCTGGATTTGCACCAGCTAACCTTTGCCATGGGCGAGGCGCTGGCACATTTGCACGCCTTGTATTTTGACGGCAAGCTAAAGCGGGAAACCGGTAGCGATGGTGTTGTACGGTTTGTCGTTATTTAGTACTGAATGCCAGCCTGAGGGCCAGCCCTGCAAAGACCAGCGCGGTAAAACGGTTCAATACGATCTGTGCCCGGGCCGATCTTTTCAGGAGCTGGCCAAAATAACCTGAAAATATCACGATACTGCAGAACACCAGGAATGCGGACAAGATGAAAATTAAGCTCAGTAAAATCAGTTGAAATTTTACCGAGCCAATCGCAGGATTGGTGAACTGGGGCAGGAAGGCCAGAAAGAACAGACTGACCTTGGGGTTACTCATACTCATTAAAATGCCGCGTCGGTAAAACTGGCGGCCACTTAGGGCAGGTGCGCCAGGGGGATCTTCAGTGGAAGACACTGCCCCTACCGGTCCCGCCTTGAGGGCACCCCAGGCCAAATACAATAAATATGCGGCACCCAGCAGTTTGAGGATGGTAAATGCCGTGTTTGAGGCGGCAATTAACCCGGCAATGCCCACTGTCACAATAAAGGTATGAAACAGCAGGCCGGTACACAAGCCCAATACAATCAGGAATCCGGTGCGGTAACCGTGCAGGGCGCTTTGCAGCAGGACAAAAATATTGTCGGGGCCAGGGGAAATAGCCAACAGGACACACAGGCCAAAGTATACAAAGAGGGTTTCGGGTGTCATAAAATCGGGTAGGGCCGGTTAAACTAAATGGCATATTTTAACGGGACAGCCCCTATAATGGGGGGTAATATTTCACCCAAAATAAAGAATCTTTCCATGAACAAAAAACTTTCCCTGCTTACTCAGTTACAGCATCTTGGCACCGCGCCCTGTGATGAAACCACCCCGGTTGCGCCGGTAGGCCTGCCTTCCATCAGAACCAGCACGGTCCGGTTCAATACCATTGAAGACCTTGAGGCCACTTACCGCCGTAAAAGCAAGGGCGAGCGGCTGGTGACTTATGGTCGTATGGGGATGGAAACGCATGCCGCCCTGGAAGACATTTTTTGCCAGCTGGAAGGGGGTAAGCGCTGTTTCCTGGCATCGTCCGGCCTGGGGGCCATTACCATGTCGCTGCTGTCCCTGTTAAGTGCCGGCGACCATATGCTGGTGGCCGATTGCGTGTATGGGCCGGTGCGTCATCTGGCCAATACGGTGTTAAGCCGCATGAATATTGAATTTACTTATGTGTCTGCGCAATCCACGGATACCCTGCAGGCGCAGCTCAAGACCAATACCAGGGTTCTGTATGTTGAGTCGCCCGGTTCCTTGCTATTTGAAATGCTGGACATTCCTGCCCTGGCTGCATTTGCCAGACAGCATGGGCTTATTCTGGTGGTGGATAACACCTGGGGTTCGGGTTATGCCTGTCAACCGCTGGAACTGGGGGCCGATGTCAGTGTGATTGCCGGCACCAAGTATGTGGGCGGGCATTCCGACTTAATGCTGGGTGCGGTAGTGGCCAAAGACAAGGCACTTATCGAGCGGATAGACCTGAACCAATATGCCATGGGGTATTCAGTCAGTGCCGATGATGCCTGGCTGGCGATTCGGGGTGTGCGCACCTTGCCTGTCCGTATGGATCAACATGCCCGCAGTGCCTTGCAGGTATGCCGCTATTTTGATGACCTGCCAGAAACACGACGCATTTTTCATCCTGCTTTTGAGAAAGACCCCGGCCATGCCTTGTGGAAGCGTGATTGCACGGGCTCCAACGGTATGTTGTCTATTGAACTGGCACTTTCCGATCGCCAGATCCGCACTTTCGTGAATGCGCTGGAATTGTTCAGTATTGGTTATTCGTGGGGCGGCTTTGAAAGCCTGATTCAGTGGGTGGATCGTCCGACACTGGAAAACCATGCGTACTGGAGTCGGGAAGATAACCAGATCATCCGCTTGCATATCGGGTTGGAAAGCGTCATAGACCTGGTTGATGACCTGGATCAGGCCTTGCAAAAAGCCAGGGCGGTTTGATGTAATGAAAACAGCACACCGTTTCTTGGGTGTGCTGTTTGCGCCCTGTCAAGGGTAATGCCCGGTTTTTGTCGGGTCATGGCACTGACTGATGCATGCTTATTGGTTGCCGGCCAGTACCTGGTCGAGTAGCGCCTGGGCTTCCAGCAGGCTGGATGCGTAGGTGCCGGTCATGCCGGGTGAAGTCAGATATTTGCCGCCAACGGCAATTGAAGGGGTGGCCTGTACCTGATACAGGTCGGACAGTTCTGTTGCACGCTTGGCTTTGGCGCCTACACCAAACGAATCGTAGGCGGCAATAAACTCGTCTTTATCGATACCCTGTTCGACAGCCCAACTAATGATCGCATCACGGTTGAACAGTTTTTTGCCTTCTTTGTGGATGGCATTAAATACTTTGGGGTGCAGGTCTGTTTTGTCCAGTGCCACCAATGAGTAATACAGGTGCTGCATGGGTTGCATGGAGGCGTTGAAGGCAACCGGCACGGGTATGAAAGCCACGTTGTCTGGCAGTTTCTCTTTCCAGTCCTGGAACATGGGTTCCATTTCAGCGCAGTGCGAGCAGCTGTATGAAAAGAACTCAAGCACTTCGGTTTTATCGGGGGTATCGGAAGGCTGTGCAGTTTCAAGCGTGATGTATTTAATGCCGGATTGGGCCATGGCTGGAACAAAAGCGGCGGCACCCATAATGGCCAGGGCGGAAAACGTGTGTTTGAAAATTGTTTTAATCATCATTGTTTATTCGCATTAAAAAGTATTGATCAGGGGCTTGTTGCACTTATTGTTCTTGCTGAAGAACAATAAGCCGGATGTAGCGCAAAATACAGTAAAAACCGTAATAAGACCAGTTATAAAACAAAAAGTTCAGCTTGTGTGAGAATGGAAATGCGACGCAACAGATAATTGGCGCATAGTTTAGCGAACAATGGTTGAACTGATTTTTGCTTTGCTTAATTCGGTGCGCGAGCGGTTCAGCTCATCATCATTTTTGAATGGGCCAATCCGCACCCGGTTGATTTCCACATTGTTAACGGTAATTTTGGTAATTTCCGCGTTGTAGCCCATCAGGATCATGCGGGCCCTGATAGAGTCGGCCTCTTTGGCATTGCGAAAAGCACCTACCTGAAGATAGCGGCTGCCGGTAGCGGTGGGTTGGGCGGTATTAAGCGGAATGTCTTTGCCTTTGGAGGTCAGGGCAAGTTTTTGTTCAGTGGCAGGGCTGGCAGGCGCTGCCGTTTTGGTTTCGTTATTAGCCTTGACGGGTGCGCTGCTTGCCGGCAACTGATTGATTAATGAACCAATCTGGTCTTGTGACAGGCCCGATGGCGGTGTTTTCACGGGATCTGCCGAGGTTAACGGACGAAGAGGTGGCAGATTGCCCGTGCCCGAGGGGGCGTTTTGCGTGCTGGTGATGCGGCCATCATTGCTGAGCCAGGCGTTAGGGTCTGGCAAAGGCTGGTTGCCGGGCGATGTGCTGCCCACCGTTGACGATGAGGTGCCCGGCATTTTGATGCCCGATGAAGACGTATTGCCCGAATTGTCCCTGAAGGGTAGCGGTGTGCGGGTTAGCATGAAAGCGGCAATCGCGGCAATGGTAAGGCCAATAATAAGCCCGGTCAGGATTGACGAGAACGAACTGCTGCTGTTGCTGCTGCTTCTGGACCTTGAGGATGAGGATCGGGTAGTACGTCTTTTGGCCATATTACATTTTTTCTGGAGCACTAACTCCAAGCAGGTTAAGGGCGTTTGCAATAACCTGACGGGTGCTGTCGGCCAGGCGCAAACGAGCCAGTTTAAGGGCCTGGTCTTCTACCATAATGCGTTCGGCGTTATACCATGAATGGAAATCGGCGGCACAGTCCAGTAACCAGAAAGCAATGTGGTGGGGCGCAAGCTCTTTTGCGGCCAACTGAATGACGTTGGGCAGCTCGGCCAGTCGACGCAGCAGGGTGATTTCACTGGGTGCCGTTAGCAGGGAAACATCCGCATCTTTAAGATACGCCAGCAGATCGGCCGAGTCACGTAAAATCTTGCAAATTCGTGCATGTGCGTATTGTACGTAATACACCGGGTTTTCTTCGCCCTTGGCCAGTGCCAGGTCAATGTCAAAAACGAACTCGGTATCGGCACGGCGCTGGATCAGGAAAAATCTCACAGCGTCCTGGCCCACCCATTCGATCAGGTCGCGCATGGTGACGTAACTGCCTGCCCGTTTGGAAATCTTGACTTCCTGACCGCCACGCATGACTTTGACCATTTTATGCAGGATATAGGCGGGGTAGTCTTTGGGGATACCCATGTTCAGGGCCTGCAGGCCGGCTCGCACGCGGGCTACCGTACCATGGTGATCGCTGCCCTGGATATTGACGGCATGGTTGAATCCACGCTGCCATTTGGTGACATGGTAGGCCACATCGGGTACAAAATAAGTATAGCCGCCATCGGACTTGCGCATGACGCGGTCCTTGTCATCGCCGGTACCCAGTTCAGTGGTTTTCAGCCACAGCGCGTTTTCATGCTCGTAGGTATAGCCGCTTTCAATCAGCTTTTGTACCGTTTCAGCCACTTTGCCATCGCTGTACAAAGAGCTTTCCAGATAATAGTTGTCGAACTGCAGGTTGAATGCCTGCAAGTCCAGATCCTGTTCATGACGCAGGTAGGCCACGGCAAAGCGACGGATATCATCCATATTGTTGATATCGCCGGAAGCGGTAATGGTTTGCCCATCGGCTGTTACCGATTTTTTATCAAGGAAGTCGCGGGCAATATCGGCAATGTAATCGCCACGGTAGCCATCGGCAGGGTATGCTTCTGAGTCGGGGGTAATACCTTTGGCGTGGGCCTGCACACTGATGGTCAGGTTGTTGATTTGATTGCCGGCATCATTGTAGTAGAACTCGCGGTGTACTTTATAGCCACTGGCGGAATACAGGCGACAAATGCAGTCACCCAGCGCAGCCTGGCGGGCATGCCCGACGTGCAGCGGACCGGTGGGGTTGGCGGAAACAAATTCAACAATAACGCTTTCCCCATTGCCGGGGGCATTGCCATATGCGCTGCCTTGTTCCGCAATGACGTTGGCCACGGCCTGATGGGTAGCCTGGGTAAGACGCAGGTTGATAAAACCCGGCCCGGCAATTTCGGCAGCGGCCAGAAAAGATTTCGTGTCTTCATTACCCAACAGGGCATTGACGATTTCCTGTGCCAGTTCACGCGGATTGCGTTTGTTGGGCTTGGCCAGTTGCATGGCAACGTTGGTGGCAATATCGCCATGTTCGGGCTGTTTGGGGCGTTCCAGTTTGATAACCGGGTTGCTGCCGGGCAGAATGCCTTCAACAGCGGTGGCCAGCGCGGCCTGGATTTGTTGTTGTAGCTCTGGGAGCATAGGAATTGACTGTATAAAAAAGTGGTAAAAAAGCCGCTTGCCCCCGCAACTTGGTGAATGTGTCACGCTTGAAGCGTATGGGGTGCAAATGTTATTAAACCGGCCTGTTCAATGAATCTGGGAAATTGCCATAATCATAGCATATTGGCCGTTTTTAACGGTCCGTTTTGCCAGAAAGGGGTGTCTTGGATGGATCGTTTATTTGGTTTGGAATGGTCAGTCCAGGAAAAGAGAACCATGGAATATTGGCGGGGATACGGGCAATGAGTTGGTCTGCTGTTTCGCGGCTGGCTTTGCTTAAGTCGGGGTGATGATAGTAGTGTTTGCTTTCTGGATTACTGGCCAGCTTTTGCTCTCTGGCAGCGGCATCGTTACTGACAGGATCACAGTTTTGTGGGGCATTTTCTTTACGCCAGTCTACCCACGTCAGGGGAAGGGTGGAAAAATCGCTGTACATGCCTGGCTGTGATGTGGGGGACGCTTGGCGTGATCCACTTTTAATGGCCCCGCTAATAGCGGCATGCGGGCCTAAAAACGTTTGTTGCTTCTGGTTTTCAGGCTGTGGCGGTAGGTTGATTGGCTTATTGTTGTCAGTGGGTGTCGTAAGCGGAAATGGTGCGCCGGTGTTGTTGTGTGCCTGGATTATATTCAGGGCAGCTGCTTTGGCAGCTCTGTCAAAGAGTATTTGTGGCTCTGCGTAATAATCGGACCCTTTTGTATAAAGTGCCTTGATTTGATCAAGGCTGGTGCTTTCGTACGCTTTTTTGCCTGCATCATCAAAAGCAATCGGAAATAAACCCAAGGGGTTAATAAATCTGCGTGGCTGATGGTTGGCATAAGCAAAAGGCGGAAGGCCAGTTTTTACGCCTGGCACTTCAGGCTCAAGATAGTGACCGGCAGCCGGGTCGTAGTAGCGATTTCCGTTGTAATGCCAGCCGGTTTCCTGGTCGTAATACTGGCCAGGCAGGCGCAGGTTGAATTCAATGTCGGCATGAAGGACATGGCTTTCTCCTGTTGGACTGTTTTGGGCCAGCCAGCGGATATTACGGTTTTCATCTGTCACCATGAAGGGTTGTCCGATATGGTCGGCATGGATGAAGAAAAGCTTTGCGGTACGCTGGTTAAGGGGTATGGCCATCCGGACAAGATAAGGCTTTATCCAGGCGGGAATGTCATCACCAAAAGTGTTAGAGCCGGGATTCAGGAATAATCTGGCATCATCATGTCCGTAAAAATACCCACCGCTATACTCTATAAATGCAACGGGCAGTTGTCCGGCATAAATATAGCGGCGACTAATGGCACCGTTATTGGCATAAATCGAGTCATCGTGATGGGCATGAATACCCCATTCACCTATTAAGCGGTTGTTTTCATAATAGAAAAAGGTGGCGCGGTCAGCGAGATATTTCATAACTCTTTGGCCCTGGAAGTTATAGCTGTATTCAGCCACAACATTTTCATCCAGGGTGATTTTCGCGGGTTTTCGGTCATTGTCGAATTCAATGCTTTTATTGCCGACCTTTGTTGGCAGGCCGCTGGCGTCCCGAGATATTTGTGGTGTGGCGGTGCTTGCGTCTTTGGTGTAAGAGGCATTGGAACCATCGGGGTTCCAGCTATATTGGTAGCGGCTGGTGGTGTTTTGCTGATAATGCTGTGTATTGACGGTTGCGTTTATTAGCCGTTTTTGTGAATCGTATGAATACCGGCTTGTGCTGTGCAGTTGCCTGGCAGGCAGACTGGTTCGTTCTTCAGTCAAAGTACCATCGGTGGAAAAGTTCAGCTCCTGGGTCCAAACCGGTTGTTTCCGGTAGGCATTCCATAAGCTTAGCTGGGTTTTTGCTGGTGTTTTGGATTGCGCACGAAATACCAGCTGGTTGCCAAAGATATAGCCGGGAGCATGGATGCTGGTGTTCAGAATGGATCGGGTTTTTTGGCCATACCGTGGGGTCCAAAGGATTTCTTTGATTTTATTGTCGCTGTCATGGCGGTAGGTCAGCATGCCGCCTTCAGGCAGGATATGTTCGATGGTTTGTGTGTCTTTGACTATGCGGTAATAGTCGTGATAGCTGATTTGTATGATTGAGTTCAGCGGAATTGAATGTCTGAGTGATTTTATCGCAACGACATCCTCATTGAGTCTATTAAAGGCAAGAATTTTCTTATTATCCTGTAAAGTTGCCTTGCTTCGGTCGTTATATTCCAGCTTGACCGTATCAGCCCATTGGCTGCCGTTCTTTAGTTTGTTTATATAGTTTAATTTTCCTTTTTCATCATAGGCAAATTGTATTTTGTCACCATTGGAAAACGCTTGCAGGATAAGCTGGTTTTTTTCATTGGTGCCGTAGGTTTCGGTGCTGCTGATGTTGCTTAGACGGATAACGGCATCAACAGAAGTTGTGTTGGCATGGCAGGCAAACGGAAATAGCAGGAGGAGGATTTTTTTCATTTTACCAAATTATTTTAAGCTTATATTTTTTGTTGGGTAGGCAAGCTGTTTGTGAGAACAGCGTTGGATATTCTTTGTCCTTATCATATTCACGTGGCTTATTAATGTTTTAAAATGGGGAGTCCCAGCCGAGTTCGTTTTCCAGCCACGTTACATAATGCGTTGCATCTACGGTTCCAATAATTTTTTGTGAAAGTAGGCTATCTTCTGAGGTGTCTACGGGGAAGCGGGTAATGAATTTTTCCACTTCCTGACGGGCTGCTTGGCCAAGCGTGGCATGTTCCCGTTGATATTTGTCGGTAGCATTACTCCCGGGCTCTTGTATGTACCGGTCCAGGTCAGGATTTGGCGAGCTTCTGGCAGGTGTACCATGCAGTACAGGGTTGTCAATACCACTGAATGGTTGGGTCTGTGTTGATGGGTTGCTTAAGGATTCCATGGAAACACCCGCCTGTTCTGCTTGCCATACCATCCATGCCAGAGGTATATCACCAAGATCTCCGTATTGGCCTTTTTTCGGGTTGAGCCGGTCTTTGAGGTCTGATTGCCAGGTGAAACCGCCAACATCGGAATGGGCTCCTATGAAGCCTTGCTCTATCCAGTTATTTCCTTCTCCCACTAATGGGGTAAGGGGAAATAATTTACGGTGTTCGTTCAGGGAAGCAGCATGGGCAATCCAGTCCCATGAGTCAGGAACGGTATATGTGTAAAGGTCGTTTAAATTTCCCCGGTAACCTATTTGCGGTACATTGTCGAATAAACCGATAAAGCGCAGGTCAAGGCAGGCATTGATTGTGTCTTTTCTTTTTCCATGAAGAAGAGAGGTCCATTCCATCGAGAAAAAACCATGTTCGTCAGTATGATCGGCCAGCATATTGGCAAAGATCAGGGCGATGGCCGAACCACGTGAAAAAGCAATAATATCAATTGGCAAGAGGGGATTATTAGTGTTATTAATGTTAAAAGTATTAGGTATGGTATTAACCAATTCATTGATTTGATGGTTAATAATGTTCATGATGTTATAACCTAATGCGGCATCAAGCATTCCAGCAGTATGGGTTGTGGGAAGGAACTTGCCTGTTCCTGAGGTATAGCTTTTGTCTCCAATATAAAGCCTCGTAAACTTCAATACATTGGTATTTGAATATTTGTTATTTTCTGTGCCATCAAATGCAAACAGCAGCAATCCCAAGGGGTCAATAAACAGACGTGGTTGCTGGGCAGCATACCCAAAAGGGTCGTTATTGGGCACAGGTCCAATCGGGTCAGGCTCCAAGTAATGCCCTGCTTCCGGGTCATAGTAACGATTCATGTTGTAATGCCAGCCGGTTTCTTTATCGTAATATTGTCCGGGCAAGCGCAGGTTGAATTCAATATTGGCATGCAGAATATGGCTTTGTCCAGTAGGGCTGTTATGGGCTAGCCAGTGAATTTTCTGCTCTTGGTCAGTCACCATGAAAGGTTGGCCGATGTGGTCTGTATGAATGAAATATAATTTTGACAGATGAGGTTGTTGGGGAGGTAGTGCTTTGTGGGCTGATGCGTCATGTGGGAAAGCGTGTTCATAGGGAAACATTGCTTTTTCGTACTCAATGAAAGCTACAGGCAGATTGCCGGCATAAATATAGCGGCGGTCAATATTGCCATTCAGTCCGCGCCGTGAGTGCTTGTCTTTATAAGTGGTCCATTCACCGGATAACTTATTGTTTTCATAGTAATAATAGGTGTGGCTGTTTGGCGTTTTTTTGAGGATTCGTTGACCGAGTGCGTTATAAAGATAGGTGGCAATCGGTTTTTTGTCTTTGCTTATGAAACGAAGTCTACGACTGGCATCGTAAATAAGATCAAACTCATTTATCTTGAGTGGCAAACCGCTGGCATCACGTTCAATAGCGGGTTTAATGGTATCGCTGCCATTATAATAAGCGGCACTGGAGCCATCCTTGTTCCAGGCATAATGGTGTTGGCCAGACAGATCCTGTTCTTTATATTGGGCGCTGCTTTTGGTGCTGATCATTCTTTGGGAAGGATCATATGCATAATTGCGGCCTGCTTCGTATTTTGCGTCTGGCACAATGATGGTTTCGCTGCGCAGGGTGTTGTCTTCAGAGAAATCCAGTGTCTGGGTCCAGAACCGTTTGTCTTTATTCCATAAGCTAAGCTGGGTTTGTCCTGCATCGGTCTTAAGGGCATGAAAGGTCAACTGGTTGCCCAGCACATAGCCTTTTTCGGGAATGCTGGAATCCATGATTAAATGGTGTTTTTTGCCGGATTGTTCGGTCCAAATGATAGTTTCAGGTTTGTTTTCCTGATTGTAAAAATAGCTTATATGTCCTCCTTCGGGTAAGTGGTGAATCCGGGTTTTTCCATCGTTCTCAAATGTATATTTGTCCTCAAAGCTGATTTGGGCTGCCTGTATTGGATTGCGTTCCGTACTGGCGATTAAAGTATTTTTCTGTCGTGTGTCATATCGTATTGTTTCCAAGTCATGCTGAAGAATGATGTAGTTTTTTTCAGGGCTTGTAAGAATTTTTATGGTGCTTGAAAGGTCTTTATCTTTTGAGGTTTCCGTCACCTTTGCAAGTTGCCCGTCTTTATCATATTCAAACAGAGCCCGGTCTCCATTGGCAAATTTCTGTTCAACCGGCTGGTTTCTGTCGTTATAGCGGGTGTGTTCGGCGCCTGTAATCTTGCTGAACCATGTTATCGGACGGTCTTTGGCATCGTAATGCAGTTGCAGCCCGGTCCAGGGTGAACGGTTTATGTCCAGTTGTCTGATATTGTCGTTTTCATCGTAATGAATCTGGGTGCCATTCAGGCTGGTCATTCTTCCCTTGCTGTCATATTCGGCTTTGGTGCCGGGTATGGCGCAACCATGGCAGCCTGCCCCTTCAATTGCTTCCAGTACATATTTTCCACCCTTGATAGAAGTATGAAAATCGGTGTGCTTGCCATCGGTATTTTTAACGCGCGTGAGGCCTGGGGCATTTTCAGTTTTGGGGCGACTGATATATTCAATCTCAATATGGTTGTTGGTATCTTCTTGGCCACCCGTTATGGAACGAATAGCCAGGCCTTTTTCGTCATAAGCCCATGAATTGGTTCTGACCGCTTTTTGACCGGTATGGTCATGCATGCTAATGCCGGTTAGCAAAAACGGGTTGCCATGCTGGTATTGGGCTTCATAGGCATAGACTTTGCCCATTTTGTCGGGTCTTTGCATGCCAACAAGGCGTAGACCTGTGTGGTTTTCAGGCTGTTCGTGCTGGTAATGAAAAGTCCCAACATGGGTATCAATACGGCTTAAACGGGCCGCACCCTTGAAAATTTCATAATTAAAAACCAGCTTGTGTTGGAGGCCTGCCTGTACTTCCAGAATGGCATGCTGGGTGGGGCCTGGCTTTGCATCGCGGCTGATGCGGATGGGCTCCAGCCCAGGTAGATTAACCTGTATCAGGCGTCCATGCTGATTAAAAATCTTGCTGAAACCAGAGCCCAGTTCCCAGTGCCAGACATTGTCTTTGGCCAGCAATTTGCCTTGACTGGCCTGTACTGCATGGGCGGTATCATCCTGACGGGCCTGAAATAGGGTGCGGGTGCCATCGGCATGGATAATTTGCAGTTTGTTACCTGCAAAATACAGACGGGTATCATAAGAATGCGACCAGCCTTCACCCAGCAGGCTATTACCTTTGGAGAGCGAATTGTAATATCGTGTTAATTCCAGTCCTGATGGCAGAAAGGGCAGATCGGTTTCTTCTTGGTATTTATTGCCACTAATTAAATGGATAGGGTTGCCCACACCCAAATTAAGTGAGGGCTCCTTGCTTCGATCCTTGCATGGATGTCCGGTAAAAGCAGGCTTGCAAACGGGATTTCCATCGTTTATTTCGCTGGTTTGCGACCAGGCTGCAGGCATTATGACTATTGCCAGCAGGAGCAGGGTTGTGATTCTTTTCATGACCGTGAGAGCTCGTTTTGAACGAAAAATGAAATCATCGGCTTGAAATGCTTCTTGTAGTAAACTGGACGTATTACTTTATCTATTGTGGGAAACCGACGATGCTGATTACTTTCCGCTCAAATGCAAGTGCTGATGTTGTGATGCTGGACAAGCATGCCCTGTCTGTCCTGAAGGCTGCAGGGCGTGATTATGAGACCTTGCCTGAAAGTGGCGTGTTTACGGTAGAACAATTGGATGAAGCTATTGATAACATTGTGTCACACCGTGGCTGAAAACCCCGAGTCCAATCCTTATCAAACTTATGCCGAAAAGATCGGGAAGGATATGACGAGTATCTGGAAGAAAAACCTCATCCGGTAAGAGGGCTCAAAAAATCCCCGTATTTTTTCGTGTTTTGGAATCCTGCAGATAAATGGAACTACAGTTTCCCGTGCCTAGCGGGTTGGTAAGCAGGCGTGGCTGTCGGTCACTATGAATGGTTGGCCGATATGGTCGGAATGAATAAAATACAGCTTTGCCTTATAGGGTCGAAGTTGCGGCTTTTTGATTGGGTTGAAGGTATCGGCGTCATAATCCATGAAGGAGTCATTCAATGGATCGTCAATATTGAAAGAGGCACGCTCGTACTCAATGAAAGCAACAGGTAACTGGCCTGCATAAATGTAGCGGCGGTCAATACCCCCGTTTGGTCCATGCTCGGCGCGTTTTCCCTTACGTGTTGTCCATTCTCCAGCCAGCAGGTTGTTTTCGTAGTAGTAATGGGTATGTGTGTCTTTGGTTTTTTTTATAATTCTTTGCCCTATACCGTTATAAATATATTCAGCAAGTAGTTCCTTATCAAGTTCAACGTATTTCAACCGCTGGTTGGCGCCATATTTAAGTACAAAGTCGTTAATCTTGAGCGGCAGACCACTGGCATCGCGTTCTATGTTCGAAATAATACTTTCGGATCCATTGGAATATGCGGCATTTGAACCATTGTCATTCCAGGCATAATGATATTGAGTGGAAAGGTCCTGTTTCTTTTGATGAGCCTGTATCGTGGCGTTCACCATTCTTTTGCGCGGGTCATACACATAGGATTGCGTGGATTGATAGTCGACCTGCGGTACCATTACGGTTTCATTGATTAGGGTGTTGTTTTCTGAAAAATTAAGCAGTTGGCTCCATATTCGTTTCTGCTTTTCATCCCATAAACTGAGCTGTGTTTGCCCCTGTTCGGTTTTTAAAGCATGAAATTGAAGTTTGTTACCCAGCAAATAGCCTTTGCCAAATGTATGAGAGTCAAGAATCAGGTGAGATTGCTTACCCGACTGCTCGGTCCAGATGATGGTTTCGGGTTTGTTGTTTTTGTCATGCAAATAAGTAATAGAGCCGCCTTCAGGCAGATGATGAATACGTGCTCGATTGGGTTTTTCAAATGTATATTTATCTGTCAGAATTGCTTTGACATCAGAATGTTCGTTTCTGTTTCGATAAGACTCTACATATAGCGTATTTTCTTGTCGTGAATCAAAAGTAAGGCTCTCTTTTGGAGACTTTATCAAGACCCATCCGAAATCTGCGGTGCCCCCTAATTTTGTAATGATTGGGGGTTCTTTTCGTTTTGACGTTTCGGTTACCGTTCTCAGGTAACCTGTTTCGTCATACTCCAGAAGGGCATGATTGCCGTTGGCGAATGTTTGTTCAACGACCTGATTGCGTAAGCCGTCTGCATGTACAATTTGCAACTTGCTTCCGGTAAGCCACGATCGGATATCACAAAAGCGGGACCTGCTACCTGTGATTAGGTAAGCGGGATTGCCGGTACCCGGGGTTAATGAGGGTTTTTCCAAGGTGTCCGGGCATGGGTTAGCTATGACAGCGGATTTGCAGGAAACAAAATTGTAAGTTTGCGAGATGGTTTGAGACCATGCGTGCTGTAATAGCGTCGCTGCCAGTAAAATAAGTGCTGAAATTTTTTTCATGGTTTAGGTAGCGAAATTTTACCGGCAGGCCGCTGGCATCCCGGGTGATTTGTGGTGTGGCGGTGGTGCCGTCCTTGTCGTAAGAGGCGTTGGAGCCATCGGGGTTCCAGGCGTATTGGTGGCGGGTGTTGGTGTCTTGTTAGTAGTATCGTGTATTGATAACTGCGTCAGTGAGCCGGTTTTGCGAATCGTACGAATACCCGCTTGTGCTATGCAGTTGCCTGGCTGGCAGGCTGGTGTGTTCGTTGGCCAGGGTGCCGCCTTCAGGCAAAATGTGTTCAACGGTTTGCGTGTCTTTGACAATGCGATAATAGTCGCGATAGTAGATTTGCTGGAATATTGCTGGAGAAAATACACGATTGAATATTGTAAAACTAAATGCATCTTCACTGAATCGATCAAAAGCTTGTTTTCTTTTAAAACCCTGTAAAGCGGCTCTGTCTCCGTTCGTTATGTTCCAGCGTAGCCGGATCAGCCCATTGGCTACCGTTCTTGAGCTTGTGTATATAGTTTAATTTTCCATTTCCGTCATAGGAAAATTGCATTTTGTCGCCATTGGCAAATGATTGCAGGATGAGCTGGTTTTTTTCATTGGATTAACATTGTTGTCTGGCAAGGTCTTTGGTTCAGCTTTTAAGAAAAAGGCCGAACCGTTATATATTTAAGGGAGCGTTTAGGCTAGAAGGGAGCGTCCCAGTCCAGATTTTTTTTAAGCCATTGTTTATAGGCAGGGACATCTATTTCTCCTACGATGCGATGTTCCAGACCAAAAAAATCAAATTGTTGGGTCGCATTTGGGTCTTCGGGAATTCTGCGAATGAAATGTTCCATTTCGATTCTTGCTTCCTCGCCTAAGTAAGGGTGAGATGCTTGACGCCAGTTTCTTTCGTTGTGGCCAGCCGTTTGTATATGCCTGTCTCTATTCGGAACAATATCGCCATTATCAGGAGCCCCATGCATGAAAGGGGTGTCTATGCTTTGGAAATTTTGACTGAGGATTTTATCGCTTTTGAAGGTGTCAAGTGGTTTTAAGGGAACACCTGCCTGTGTGGCTTGCCAATGTATCCAGGCCAAGGCAATATCACCCAAGTCACTGTACCGACCGGGGGCCGGGTTGTGAGTGTCAGTCAGGTCACTGTCCCATCTAATGCCACCAATGTCGGAATGGGCACCAATAAAACCTTGCTCTATGTAGTTGCGTCCATTCCCGGTTAACAGGGTAACAGGAAACAATTCCCGGAATTCATGCAGTGCCACGGCATGCGCTACCCATGTCCATTTTTCGGGCACGCTATATTTTTCTTTATGGTTGCGGCTGCCACGATTGCCCAATTGGGGGACGTTATCAAAAAGCCCGATAAAGCGTAAATCCAGGCAGGCCTGTATGAGTTTGAATGAAACACGATTATCACGGAATGGGTAGGAGAACAAGCCGTGTTTATCGGTATTGTCGGCTATCTTGTTGGCAAATATGAGCGCAAAGGTGGCACCTCGTGAAAAACCAACCACATCTATACTAAAAAAAGGTAAAGGTTGTGTGTTTGCCTCCTCATTTATGGGTGTTGCATCCCCTCGCACGTAGAAGTACGGGGCAATATGGTTGAGCAGTGCATAGAATTGCTGATTGACAATCTCTTGCGTTTTAGTGGCAGCCAGCAGATCCATTGTATTGCTAAAATTAGTCTCTTCAGTCAGGGCTCCCGAGCCTTCAATATAGCTGCCAAGCTGTCCATCATACAAACGTTCGAATTTACGGACATTGGTGTTGGTGTATTTATCATTATTGGTACCATCAAAGGAAAAAAGCAGTAAACCCAGCGGGTCAGTAAACCGGCGAGGCTGCTGGGCGGCATAACCAAACGGATCGTTATTAGCTGCAGGCCCAATCGGGTCGGGTTCCAGATAATGCCCCGCTGCTGGGTCATAATAACGGTGCAAGTTGTAATGCCAACCGGTTTCCTGGTCGTAATATTGCCCGGGCAGGCGCAGGTTGAATTCAATATCGGCATGTAAAATATGGCTTTCCCCGGTTGGGCTGTTATGTGCCAGCCAGTGGATTTTCTGCTCTTGGTCGGTCACCATGAAAGGCTGGCCGATGTGGTCTGTATGAATGAAATACAGCTTTGACTGATGAGGATGCCGCCTGGGGTCATCAATGGGCACTTCTTCGGTGGGTACCATTTTTATGGGGAAAGTCGCCTGTTCATAATCAATAAAAGCAACGGGCAGCTTGCCGGCATAAATATAACGGCGGCTGATATTGTCATTGACACCCTGCGTGGTGAGCTTGTCCCGGTGGATAGTCCACTCTCCAACCAGTAAATTGTTTTCATCATAGTAATAATGGGTATGCGCGTCAGGGGTGGTTTTGATGGTTCGCTGTCCATGCACACCATAAAAGTAGGCGGCTAAGAAGGCTTTATTTTTAGTGATGTAATGCAGTTTGCGATTGGGGCCATACTCAAGTTCAAGTTCTCCCGTTTTGATTGGCAAGCCGCTGACATCACGTTCAATAGCGGGCTTAATTGTATTGCTACCATTAAAATAAGCGGCACTGGATCCATCCTTGTTCCAGGCATAATGGTGCAGGCCAGACAAATCCTGTTCTTTATATTGGGCGCTGGTTTTGGTGCTGATCATTCTTTGGGATGGGTCATAGGCATAATTGCGGCCTGCTTCGTATTTTGCGTCTGGCACAATGACGGTTTCGCTGCGCAGGGTGTTGTCTTCAGAGAAATCCAGTGTCTGGGTCCAGAACCGTTTGTCTTTATTCCATAAGCTAAGCTGGGTTTGTCCTGCATCGGTCTTAAGGGCATGAAAGGCCAACTGGTTGCCCAGCACATAGCCTTTTTCGGGAATGCTGGAGTCCATGATTAAATGGTGTTTTTTGCCGGATTGTTCGGTCCAGATAATGGTTTCGGGTTTGTTGTTTTCATTATAAAAATAACTAATGTATCCCCCTTCGGGTAAATGGTGGATTTTGGTTTTACCCTCATTTTCAAAGATGTATTCATCATCGTATCTTATTGAGGGCATCCAGTCCTCAATGCCTTTTCTATTTGCTGATACCCATATTGGACGACGGCTGGTATTGATGTTTAGCGTGTTTTTTTGCAGCGTAAAGAACACTTTTTTTTCGACGTTATTTTCGTCACTATATTCAACGGCAAAAAAATTGTTTTTCGGTTGTGAGACTATTTTTGTGGTTACAGACCTAGCCTTGTTTTTGGTTGATTCCATCACCTTTACCAGGTGCCCGTCTTTATCATATTCAAACAAAGCCTGGTCTCCATTGGCAAACTTCTGTTCTACCGGCAGGTTTCTGTCGTTATAACGGGTATGTTCGGCACCTGTAATTTTGCTGGACCATGTTACCGGACGGTCTTTTTCATCGTAGTGCAGTTGCAGCCCGGCCCAGGGTGAGCGGCTGATGTCCAGTTGTCTGATATTATCGTTTTCATCGTAATGAATCTGGGTGCCATTCAGGCTGGTCATTCTTCCCTTGCTGTCATATTCGGCTTTGGTGCCGGGTATGGCGCAACCATGACAGCCAGCTCCTTCAATTGCTTCCAGTACATATTTTCCACCCTTGATGGAAGTATGAAAATCGGTGTGCTGGCCATCGGTATTTTTAACACGTGTGAGACCTGGGACATTTTCAGTTTTGGGGCGACTGATATATTCAATCTCAATATGGTTGTTGGTATCTTCTTGGCCACCCGTTATGGAACGAATAGCCAGGCCTTTTTCGTCATAAGCCCATGAATTGGTTCTGACCGCTTTTTGACCGGTATGGTCATGCATGCTAATGCCGGTTAGCAAAAACGGGTTGCCATGCTGGTATTGGGCTTCATAGGCATAGACTTTGCCCATTTTGTCGGGTCTTTGCATGCCAACAAGGCGTAGACCTGTGTGGTTTTCAGGCTGTTCGTGCTGGTAATGAAAAGTCCCAACATGGGTATCAATACGGCTTAAACGGGCCGCACCCTTGAAAATTTCATAATTAAAAACCAGCTTGTGTTGGAGGCCTGCCTGTACTTCCAGAATGGCATGCTGGGTGGGGCCTGGCTTTGCATCGCGGCTGATGCGGATGGGCTCCAGCCCTGGTAGATTAACCTGTATCAGACGCCCATGCTGATTAAAAATCTTGCTGAAACCGGAGCCCAGTTCCCAGTGCCAGACATTGTCTTTGGCCAGCAATTTGCCCTGACTGGCCTGTACTGCATGGGCGGTGTCACCCTGGCGTGCCTGAAATAGGGTGCGGGCGCCATCGGCATGGATAATTTGCAGTTTGTTACCTGCAAAATACAGGCGGGTATCATAAGAATGCGACCAGCCTTCACCCAGCAGGCTATTACCTTTGGAGAGCGAATTGTAATATCGTGTTAATTCCAGTCCTGATGGCAGAAAGGGCAGATCGGTTTCTTCTTGGTATTTATTGCCACTAATTAAATGTATGGGGTTGCCAACACCTAAATTAAGTGATGGCTCCTTGCTTCGATCCTTGCATGGATGTCCAGTAAAGGCAGGCTTGCAAACAGGATTTCCATTGTTTATTTCGCTGGTTTGTGACCAGGCTGCAGGCATTATGACTATTGCCAGCAGGAGCAGGGTTGTGATTCTTTTCATGAATATAAGTGCACGTCTTGAATAAAAAATGAAATCATCGGCTTGAAATGCTTCTTGTAGTAAACTGGACGTATTACTTTATCTATTGTGGGAAACCGACGATGCTGATTACTTTCCGCTCAAATGCAAGTGCTGATGTTGTGATGCTGGACAAGCATGCCCTGTCTGTCCTGAAGGCTGCAGGGCGTGATTATGAGACCTTGCCTGAAAGTGGCGTGTTTACGGTAGAGCAACTGGATGAGGCCATTCAGAACATTTTGCGTGCCGTGGCCGAAGACCCCGATTCCAATCCTGACCTGGTTTATGCCGATAAAGACCGGGAAGAAGAAGATGATGAATATCCGGAAGAAAAACCGCATCCGGTCACGGAAAGGGTGACCTTGCGTCGCCGTACTTTTCCTTTGCTGGACATGCTAAGGGCCGCCAGGGCTCAAGGCAAGGAAGTGGTGTGGGAAGTGGGAAGTGCCTGGTAAACGATTAATCCTTAAACGATTAATCTCGCTAAACGGTTAACATTTACCCATTAAAAAAACCCAAACAACCGGGGGTATCCGGTTGGTTTGGGTTTTTTAATGTTTGCCGTTTTGTCTGGTCTTGAGCCTGTTTGGTTCAAAAAGCTGGTTTGCCCCCAGTGTATGGGATCAATCAGGACAATTGCCTGCCCGTATGTTTAATACGGGCCTGGCAAGACGGGCTTATCAATTTCAGGCAGTCGCAGCCTCAACGTTTTCTTCTTTGGCGCAGTTGGCACCTTGCTGAATATGACGGTTGACGGCACTTAACACGGCCTGGAAGGAAGCAGTCACGATGTCTTTGTGAACACCAACCCCGAAACCGGTGGCAGAGTCGCCCAGACGCAGTTCAACATAGCAGGCGGCCAGTGTTTTCTCACCAGAACCAATGGCGTGTTCATGGTAGTCCATGAAGCGGATAGGCAGATTCAAGGCATTGATAAATGCAGAAATGGCACCATCACCCTTGCCACTTGCCTTGACGACAGTGCCGTTGTTTTCCAGTTCCACTTCGATGCTGAACGTTTCATCATCAGCGCCTTCCGGATGGCTGTTGATCTGGTGCTTGAGCAATTTCCAGGGTGAAGTCTGTTTCAGGTATTCTTTCTCGAAGATCTCGTAAACGGCATTGCCATTGACTTCGGTGCCCGTTTCATCGGTCACGCGCTGGATGGCGCGGCTGAATTCAATTTGCAGGCGACGGGGCAGGTTCAAGCCCTTTTCCTGTTCAAGCAGGTAAGACACACCACCTTTACCAGACTGGCTGTTGACACGGATCACGGCATCGTAACTGCGGCCCAGGTCGGCAGGGTCAATAGGCAGGTAAGGTACTTCCCAAATGCCGTCAGGGTCTTGCTGCGCAAAGCCTTTTTTGATGGCATCCTGGTGAGAGCCTGAAAAGGCGGTAAAGACCAGGTCACCGGCATAGGGGTGACGTGGATGGACAGGCAATTGGTTGCAGTATTCGGCGGTACGGCGGACTTCATCAATATCGGAAAAGTCCAGGCCGGGATGGATACCCTGGGTGTACAGGTTAAGTGCCAAGGTAACCAAGTCTACGTTACCGGTACGCTCACCGCTGCCAAACAAACAGCCTTCAACACGGTCGGCACCGGCCATGACCGACAACTCAGCGGCGGCAACGGCAGTACCGCGGTCGTTGTGGGGGTGTACGCTAACGATAATGCTGTCGCGGTTGTTGACGTTTTTGCAGAACCATTCAATCTGGTCGGCGTACATGTTGGGGGTGGTGGATTCGATGGTCGCAGGCAGGTTGAAGACAATTTTGTCTTCAGGGGTGGGTTGCCATACTGCTGAAACTGCGTTACATACTTCCACGGCAAATTCGGGTTCGGTGGTGCTGAAAACTTCGGGTGAGTATTCATAGCGCCATTTGGTTTGCGGATATTTAGCCATGGCTTCCTGTACCCAACGTGTACCCTGAATGGCCACTTCTTTCACTTCGTCTTTGCTCATGTTGAAAACGATTTTGCGGAAAGCGGGCGCACAGGCGTTGTACAGGTGAATCATGGCGGTTTTTGCACCAGCGGCTGCCTCGGCAGTCCGTTCGATCAGGTCTTGACGGGCCTGGGTCAGGACAATAATGGTGACGTCATCGGGAATCAGGTTTTTCTCAATCAGAGTGCGCACAAAGTCGAAATCGGTTTGTGATGCGGAAGGAAACCCAACCTCAATTTCTTTGAAGCCAATGGCCACCAACTGTTTGAAAAAGCGCAATTTACGCTCAACGCTCATGGGCTCGATAAGAGACTGGTTGCCATCACGCAGGTCGGTGCTCATCCAGATTGGAGGAGCGGTAATGGTTTTGCTGGGCCATGTACGTTCGGAAAAATCCTTGACGAACGGTTTGAAGGGAACGTATTTTTTTGCTGGGTTGGAAAGCATCATAATGCACCTGTTTGATATGAATCCCGGTGCTGGAACTGGCGTTTGCCTGTTTGTTGGCCCGGGATATTACAATTTAATAAAAATCCGGGTGGCTAATACAGGGCTGCCGAACTGCCACGAATGCTCTAGGCTCGGCAACCGAGCGCTAGTAGTAGAAGAGAAGAGAGTGCGCAAACCAACAAGCCGCCGTTGCAACTTGTAGTAATTTGAGAGGGATTGAAAGTTTGCGTTTTCATAATGACTTTATTATGAGCATGAAAGGGGGGTAAAGTCAAGAGATTTTTTCGTTTTGGCCAAGCTCAGGAATAAAATTGTGTTGCAGGAGTATTTGTTGTTCTTTGACTTGAGCCAGTTTGTAAACACGTCCGCTACGTAATTCACTGAGGGTTTCTTTTAAAGTGATGAATTTGATGGGTTCTGTGCGATCACTCCAGGCCCAGGCCAGCACTTCCTTGCCTTCCGGAGAAAGCTGATTGATAAGCGGGTTGATTTTTCGTGGGGGAGGACAGTGTTCACCGGCACGTCTGATGCTTCCACTTAGCCAGCTGCTTAAGATTATATAAAGGATAAGGCTGCCTAGCAGAACCAGGCCCCACCAAATATAATTGTTTATACTGTTCAGGTAGGTAACCAGTTGATCGCTGAAGGCTTCCAGTCCGGCGTAATCCTGTTTTTTGCCAAAATCAATGATTTTGCGGGCAAGGAAAATCCAGACAAGTACCGAAAAGGCAATGACCGTGCTACGTAAAATAATTTGTGGCATTGCCAACGTCAGGAGGGCTTTGCTGAGTACTGCGGTATCATTTTTATAGGCCGCTGGTTTTTTTTGTTTCATAAAGAATTTTTAATATGCGTCAGGCGTTAGAGTTAAAAACGGGCCAGCAATTGGTCATGACCCCTCAGTTGCAACAGTCATTGCGATTGTTGCAGTTTTCCGGTCTGGATTTCCAGGTTGAGCTGATGCGCGCCATTCAGGACAATCCGATGCTGGAGTTAGTAGATGATAACCAGATATCGTCTGAAACACCAAATTCCGAGCTGTCTTATGCTGAGGTTTTACAACAGGATTGGGATCAGCGTAAACCTGCCGCTGCCAATTCCGAGGATGATGATTTCTATCCTGAAACCGCAACCAGTATGAGCCTGGAAGCGTATTTGCGCAGTCAGTTGGGGACAACCCATGCCATGGAGCGTGATATGCTTCTGGTTGATGTCCTGATTGATGAACTGGACGAAAATGGCTATCTGCATACACCGCTGGAAGAGGTGGCCGGATTTTTTGAGGCTGAGCATGAGGTAACCGTAGAGGAGCTGACGGTGGCGTTGCGTTTGTTGCAGTCGTTCGATCCTCCGGGTATTGCGGCCCGCAGCCTGTCAGAATGCCTGTTATTGCAGCTTTCTCGTGAGTTAAGTCCTGAACCTGATGGCAAAGTATTGGCCTGCGCCAAAAAAATTTGCGCCAATGCCCTGGATGCGCTGGCAGCGGCCGATATGGCTGCCTTGCAAGCGGTCACCGGTGCCGATATTACCCTGATTCGCCAGGCCCATGGTTTGATTCAGGGGCTTGATCCACGGCCAGGTAAAGCCTGGAGCACGCCTGCAGCCGATTATGCGGTACCTGATGTGTTGGTGAGAAAAATCAATCATGAATGGGTTTTATCCCTTAATCAGGGGATTTTGCCAAAGGTTCGGATTAATGCCGAATATGAAAGCATGATCAGGACCCTGGGTAAAAAGCAGGAAAGCAGTCTGAGTGAACAGCTAAGTCATGCAAAGGGTTTTTTAAAACAGGTCAATCACCGTTTCAGCACCATTCTGGATGTTTCCCGAGTCATCATGAAATATCAAACAGCCTTTCTTGAAGAAGGTGTGTCTGCCATACAACCTCTTACCTTAAAAGAAGTGGCACAGGAGCTGGAGATTCATGAGTCAACCGTATCCCGGGCCACCACGCAAAAATTCATCGCCACTCCGCATGGGGTATTTGAACTGAAATATTTTTTTGGATCGGGTGTAGCCACCGAGTCTGGTGAGCATACCTCGGCCAAGTCGATTCAGTTGAAAATCAAGGCGCTGGTCGAGGCTGAAGATGCCAAAAAACCTTTGTCCGACAGTAAGTTGTGTGATTTGTTGATGGCGGATGGTTTGTTAATCGCCCGCAGAACAGTGGCTAAATATCGTGAAGCCATTGGTATTGCACCGGCTTCCAGAAGAAAAGCTCAGGCTCTTCTGAAAGGCTGACTGTTTTTTTCAAGAAAAACAGGGAAAAAATATTGCGAAAAAAATAAAAATAGATGATAATGATTCGCATGTATATTTGTATTTGTAATGCCATCACAGAAAAAACCGTTATTGAGGCAGTCAATAACGGAGCGTCAACCCTTGGTGATTTACAGACCGAGTTAGGTGTTGCATCGTGCTGTGGTTGCTGTGCCCAGACTGCCAGCGAATATCTTCCGAAAGATTCAGCCTCTAATGCAGCAAATCAAGAGTATGTGAGCGAGTCACGCAGCCGCAAGGCACTTGTGTCCACGGCACTCTGGTAGGCAACGTATTGGAAAAATCCGGTGTTTTCGCATAAGCTTCCTTTTGCTCAGGAAAAGGAAGCTTATGTCGTATTCATTTTGGTAAATCTGTTTCGTAACCGCTTCCAATATATAATGGAAGCCTGGGGGGGCGGTGTTGTTTTTGCATACCGGAATCCCATTGAGCAAACTTGAAAAAGGAAGGGTTATGAAAGGCGATAAAGAGGTTCTTAAATACCTGAACAAGCAATTGACCAATGAGTTAACGGCGATTAATCAGTATTTCCTGCATGCCCGCATGTTGAAAAACTGGGGCTTTAATGTGTTGGGCAAGCATGAATATGAAGAGTCCATCGAAGAGATGAAGCATGCCGATGCCCTGATAGAACGTATTTTTTTGCTGGAGGGATTACCCAACCTGCAAGATTTGCATAAGTTGCGCATTGGTGAGGATGTACCCGAAATCCTGGCTTGTGATTTGCACCTTGAGGTAAGTGCTCATGGAACGCTTACCGAAGCGATTGCCCATTGCGAAAAAGTGCGCGACTACGTTTCTCGTGATTTGTTCCGCCGCATTCTTGATGATACCGAAGAACATATCGACTGGTTGGAAACCCAAATTGAACTGGTGGACAAAGTAGGTCTGCAAAATTACCTGCAAAGCCAGATGGGTGAAGAATAACCCGCCTTGGCAAGGTCAATTGAATATGCCTGAAAGCAGGCAATTGGTTTAAGTTAAGTAACAAAAAAAATGGCCTGGAAAGTGTTTTCAGGCCATTTTTTTATCTTAACGCTCGGGGCAGTCCTTAACTTTTCCCCAGGCATTGTAGGCGCCACAGTATTGTTCACGAACCTTGCCAAGGCAGGTGGGGCGTTCAAAAAAGCCCAGGGTGCGGCAGTGGGCGACGGCACGATGAAAGGCGGGCTCCCAGGCATAACCGCCACCCGATGTACCCGGTATCGTTGCAGGACGGGTAATGGGCGTGGCCTGTATGGGGGCAGCGTTAATACTACCGCTTGCCGTACCAATCGTCACGTTTGGATTGTACTGGCTGCTGGATGCCGTCAGGATATCCGATTTTTGTGAAGGATCTATTGCCCAATCTATGGCAGTGGGTTTTTCAGGAACACCTTGGGCACCACTCATAAGGGGTTGTTGGGGCTGACGCAGTACGGGACGTCCGAACTGGTCAACCTGTGGTGGAGGATCAAACTCGGAAACGTTGGGTATGTTGGCTGTGGTAGGCGTATGTGCAATGAGCCACTCACCCGCCTGGATGCCAGCCCATGTGGCCAGTCCGGCAAATATCAGTAAGGAAATGAATAAAAAACGCCAAGACATTAATAAATTACCCTTTATTGATGAGTGGTTCATTTTAGCTGTTTTCCTAGAACACCTGACCGGCATGTTCACGCATTGCGTGAAAATTAATTTCAGGATTCAGTTCCTGGGCAACACGAAGCTGGGCAGGAGAAGTAATCAGAAAAGCCAGCGCATCAACCACATCGTAAGCGATATGGGCAGCATTGCTGTCCATGAATTTGCGCAGTGCTTTTGGATTGTCACTGGTTACCCAGCGTGCCATGGTATATCTGGATGGCATTAAACGCGCTTCCACCCCATATTCGGTTTTCAGGCGGTGAGCAACCACTTCAAATTGTAATTGACCAACGGCACCCAGCAACAGGGCACCACCGGCGGCTTCCGGACGAAATACCTGAATGGCGCCTTCCTCTCCCAATTGGGTCAGGCCGGTACGCAACTGCTTGGTACGTAACGGGTCCTTGACTTCGACGCCCTGGAAGAGTTCAGGGGCAAAGAACGGCAATCCGGTAAATTGCAGGGTTTCGCCTTCGGTCAGGACATCGCCCAAGTGCAGGACACCGTGGTTGGGAATACCAATGACATCACCTGCGTAGGCCTCATCAAGCAGATCACGGCGTTGCGACAGGAAAGAAACCACGTTGTTGGGACGGATTTCCTTGCCGGTACGGCTGACTTTCAGGCGCATGCCACGTTCAAACTTGCCCGAACTGACCCGCACAAAGGCCACGCGGTCGCGGTGGGCCGGGTCCATATTGGCCTGTACCTTGAAGACGACCCCGGAAAATTTGGGCTCATCGGGTTGCACGATGCGTTCCAGCGCCTGGCGGGGACCCGGTTTGGGCGCCCATTTAACGAGGGCGTCAAGCACCTCTTGCACACCAAAGTTGTTAACGGCCGAGCCGAAAAAGACCGGTGTTTGTTTGCCAGCCAGAAAGGCGTCGTGGTCAAAATCGGGGGTGGCTTCCTTGATGAGGGAAATTTCTTCGTGGGCCTTGTCGAAGGCGGAGCCGAATTTTTCCTGGATCAGTGGGTTGTCCAGGCCTTCGATAAACTCATCGGTGCCGCGTTTTTCCTGGCCGGGACGGAACAGACGCATACGGTCCAGCTGCAGGTCATAAACACCACCGAATGATTTACCCATGCCAATCGGCCAGGTAAACGGGATGGTGTCCATACCCAGATGGGATTCAATTTCACCCAGCAGGTCCAGGGGTTCACGGACTTCGCGGTCTAGTTTGTTGATGAAGGTGAGAATGGGAGTGTTGCGCGCCCGGCAAACCTGCAGCAGGCGAATGGTTTGCGGTTCAATCCCGTTTGCGGCATCAACCACCATGATGGCAGCGTCCACTGCGGTCAGTACCCGATAGGTGTCTTCAGAGAAGTCCTGGTGTCCGGGGGTATCCAGCAGATTGATGACACAATTCTTGTATTCCATTTGCATGACGGATGACGCAACTGAAATTCCCCGTTGCTTTTCGATTTCCATCCAGTCGGAAGAGGCGTGGCGGCTTGCTTTTCTTGCTTTTACGCTACCGGCGATCTGAATTGCACCTGCGAACAGGAGCAGTTTCTCGGTAAGGGTGGTTTTACCGGCATCGGGGTGGGAAATAATGGCAAAGGTGCGGCGGCGGGCCACTTCCTGCTTGATTGATAAGTGTGACATTAATTAAAAACGGTATATAAGTCACCCGGGATGGGATGATAAGGCAACAGATTGATGGATGATTCGGGGATTCGTGCAAAAAACATTGGTAGAATGCCAGAAAATGTTGTTTATTATAATCTTTATCGGTATTTTTTGTGAAAGAAAAGGATTGCAAAGGCTAAGTCATTATGGCAAACAGGAAAATTAAAATACAGGACTTTCTTTCCAATGTTCCCCTATTTAGCGAACTGGAACCGGCCGAGCTGGATGCCATCGCGTTGGGAACCACCGAAATGCAGGTCAGGCGCGGCGAAATTGTGTTTCAGCGTGGTGAGCCTTGTCTGGGCCTGCATGTGCTTATCTATGGCCAGATCAAACTGTCAGTGGTTTCATCACCCGGCAATGAAAAGGTGGTCAAGATCATTCGTGCCGGTGACAGCTTTGGTGAGGCGCTCATGTTTATGGGCAAGAACTATATCGTGACGGCACAGGCGCTGGAGGATTGCCTGGTGCTGCATGTCAGTCGCAATGTGATTAATGCCGAATTGGCCAAAAGCCAGAATCTCACCTTCAATATGCTCAAGGGGCTGAGCCAGCGCTTATATGGCCTGATGGAAGACGTCGAGTCCTATTCCCTGCGTTCAGGCGCACAGCGGGTGATTGGTTATTTGCTTAAGCACGATCATTGTGAAAACGGGGAAACCATTACATTAAGCACCAGCAAAGCTATTATTGCTTCGCGCCTTAACATTACCCCGGAACACTTTTCGCGTATTTTGCTCGATTTAAGCACGCATGGCCTGATCAAGGTAAAAGGAAAGGAAATTACCATTCTGGACATGCAGGGGCTTATTGATTTTTAAGCGGTTTTTTTATATTGTTTGGCAAGCCGGCGGTAGATGCTGACGGCCCCCAGCAAATTGAAAAACAGCATGCCTGCCGAGATCAGCAGTAACAATGCCGCCAGGGTGACAAAGCCGGGTATTTGCCAGGCTGCGGCGAGCATGGCCGGCACGGTCAACAACTGCACCCAAAACTGGCGCATGGCCCTGGTTTCGGGCAAAATATCTTTTATTTTGGGCACGGCGCCCGAACGGAACGGGACGATTTCCTGGCTGTGCAACAGGACCAGGAAGGGCACAATTTTGTATAACATGCCATTAATGGCGGAATAGGCGCAGCCCAGAATAAATAATATGCCCAGTGACAGCTCCAGTTGCGGCAGGCTAAACTGTTGCAGTAGCGCTAACAGGATGCAGCTGCCAAACAGGCTGGCCAGTGACAGCCGCCAGAACAGGGTGGTGACATCGGGTTCGGGCCGTTTGCGGCCTTTAAGTAAAATGCCGGTCTGGATGGTGAAAATAATGGCCAGCAGGGCCAGCATAAAAACCAGTATGGTTTGAAGCATATCCGCATGCAGGCCAAACCACTCAGAAAAAACAGTCCAGAGCAGCAACACGACAAAAAGCACCGGCAACAGGCGTTGCGTCATGCGGGCGGGATAAATTTCCGTGACCTGAAACAGGGGAATGACCTGAAAGCTGATGCCCATCAGCAAAATGGTGACCCAGCCGGCCAGGCCCCACAAGGCGTGCAGGTTGGTGAGGGCTACCAAAGACAGATTCAAAGGGTGGATAAATGCATAGACCAGGGTGAAACCAAGCATAACCGTGATGGTCAGGCTGGCGACGCTATAACGTATTGCCAGAATGGACGCCCTGGCTTTTTCCGCCTGCTGTTTGCGTGACAGCCAGAACCCAAGATTAAGTGTAAAAATGAAAATGGCCAGACCACTTCCCAGCAGGGTGGCCGCCATGATGAAAAGCGGGTTGGAAAGGGTAAGGAAGGCACCTGCCAGGATTAAAGTTCCGGGTCCCAGCAGCAGGAAGACAATCAGACCCAGTAGATCTGGCCATGGAATCTGGATGCGGAAGGCCACCGGCAAAAGCTGGATTAATGAGCCAGCCATGCTCATGGTCAGAATGCCCAGCGTGAAAAGATGGGTAACACTTAACATGACCGGTGACCAGCGACTTGACCAGGCATCGGGGCCGGAAAACAGCAATACCAGGGCCGCCAGCATGGCAAACAGCGGGGCAGCCAGAAAAAAACGCATGGGTGCCATCAGACCTGGCATGCGCTCGAACGTTAAGGCACGTTGCATTAGGCCTTTTTCCAGATGATTACTTCATAAGAGTAATCAGGCTGCTTGCGGATGCTGTATTCGAATTGTTCGCTTTCAAGAATGCGAAACAGGGGAATGGGTTCACGGTCTATCAGGATGCACAGGCGTTTTTCACCGTTGTCGATTTGGGGCAATAACTCCAGGACCCGCTCCATGGGTTCAGGAGGGGGTAAGCCCCGTACGTCCAGCTGAATATCATTATTCATGTTTAATCCATCAATTAAAACGGGTTGTGAGTCTGGTAAAGAAATCGCCAGCAGACATTATGTAGATACATATCAATATATTATCAAATTAATATTGATGCCTTGCTTTTTCTTGATTTTGCTCAAGGTTATGCAAGGATCGTGGTTGTTATATTCAACCATTATTCTTTGCTTGATTTCAAGCCTCAATAAAATTCAAGATTAAACCAATATGTCAAGTTTTATGTCAATTAACGGTCATGGCCAGCCAGAATCCGCGCAGCCTGTCATAGAGTTGGTGTGTCCGGCCGGCAGCCTGCCCGCCCTGAAAAATGCCGTGGATAACGGTGCAGACTGTGTCTATCTGGGGTTCCGGGATGCCACCAATGCCCGCAATTTTGCCGGGCTTAATTTTGATGATGCCGCCATACGCGAAGGGATCAGCTACGCTCATGCACGCGGTTGCCGGGTGTTTGTCGCCCTTAATACGTATCCCCAGCCCGGCAGCGCCGGCTTATGGACACAAGCCATCGACCATGCTGCCGGCATGGGGGCAGATGCCCTTATTATGGGCGATCTGGGTTTAATGGCTTACGCGGCTGATAAATATCCTGATCTGCACCGGCATTTGTCGGTACAGGGCTCGGCCACCAATTACGAGGCGATTGCTTATTACCAGCAGCAGTTTGGCATTACGCGGGTTATTTTGCCACGGGTGCTTTCGCTGGCCCAGGTAGAGAGGGTGGCAGAAAGCACCACGGTGGAAATAGAAGTCTTCGGTTTTGGCAGCCTGTGCGTCATGGTGGAAGGGCGTTGTGCCCTTTCTTCTTATGTCACGGGCGAATCACCCAATACGCATGGCGTGTGTTCGCCGGCCAAGGCGGTGCGCTGGCAACAAACCCCCAAGGGGCTTGAATCACGTCTTAACGGTGTGCTGATTGACCGCTATGGCGATAATGAAAATGCCGGTTACCCCACCTTGTGCAAAGGCCGGTTTGATGTTGAAGATGAAAATTATTATGCCATTGAAGAACCCACCAGCCTGAATACGCTGGAAATTTTGCCCCGACTGGTGCAGCTGGGCGTGCGTGGCATCAAAATTGAAGGTCGCCAGCGCAGTCCGGCCTATGTGGGCCAGGTCACCAAGGTATGGCGCCAGGCAATTGACAACTGCCTGTCCCAGGCGCAACGCTATTCAGTCAGGCCCGAATGGATGGCCAGCCTGAATAAAGTGGCTGAAGGGCAGCAGCATACCTTGGGTGCCTATAGTCGTCCCTGGAAATAGTTCAATTATCAAATATATTTGCATAAAGGTATTCTTGTGAAAATCGCACTGGGACCCATACAGTATTACTGGTCACGCAATGAAGTCGTGTCTTTTTACGGAAAAATGGCCGAAAGCGCCGCACAAATCGTGTATCTTGGGGAAACGGTCTGTTCGCGCCGCCATGAACTGCGCCTGCCCGACTGGCTGGATATTGCGAAAGACCTGAAAGCGTGTGGAAAAGAAGTGGTTTTGTCCACGCAAACCTTGCTGGAAGGCGAAAGCGACCTTAAAACCCTAAGAAAAATTGCCACCAATGACATGTTCATGGTGGAAGCCAATGACATGGGCGCAGTGCATTGCCTGCAAGGGCAAGGTTTTGTGGCGGGTCCTTTTTTAAACCTGTTCAGTACGCCATCTCTTGAGTTGCTGGTCAAACAGGGGGCCAGGCGCTGGGTGATGCCGCTGGAAATGGGGCAGGCCGGCCTGGCCAGCATTCTGGCCGAAAAACAGTTTCCGGTAGAAACCGAAGTGTTTGCCTACGGCCGTTTGCCACTGGCCTTTTCAGCCCGCTGTTTTACCGCCCGCAACCGCAATCTGCCCAAAGACAATTGCCAGTACGTGTGTATGGAACACCCCGATGGCCTCATGATGAAAACCCGTGAAAGCCAGCCTTTCCTGGTGCTTAACGGCATACAAACCCAGTCGGCGCTGGTGTATAACCTGTTGGCGGACATTGACAGCATGCGTGAAACGGGCGTGGATATTGTCCGGATCAGCCCGCAATGGCGCGATACCGACAGAATTGTTGAGCTGTATGATGCCGTTATTAATCACCGCATGAGTGTGGCCGATGCCATGGCACAAATTGAACCTTTAATGCCTGAAAAAGGCTGCAATGGCTACTGGCATGGCAAGCCGGGGCTTGAACAGGTGGCGGCGTAAGCCATTATTGACCCTTGTTCCCACGCTCCTGCGTGGGAACATACACCACCATATGCATTCCCACGCAGGAGCGTGGGAACGAGAAACAGTCGCCTTGATGTGGCCAGTGCCATGGCACAGATTGAACCCTTGATGCCTGAAAAAGGCTGCAATGGCTATTGGCATGGCAAGCCGGGCCTTGAACAGGTGGCAGCTTAAGCCATTTTTGGAGAAATAGTATGGACAAGCCTTTTTTATTGCCCCCGTTTGTAAAAACGGTTTTTTCAAAACTGCCGTCTTATCCCGGCACGTTTTTCTTTGTCAACGGGCTTAACCTGTTATTGAAAAAGCATTTGCCCGAAGATGTACTGGCCCGTCTTGAAGAGAAAAAATTGCGCCTGGTGGTAAAAGATGCCGGCATTGCTTTTGACTATAGCTGGCGCAACCGTGCGTTTGTGGCCTGTGGCAGGCATCCTGATGAGCCCGACCTGATCATTTCTTCAAGCTTATATGATTATTGGCAGATGATACAGCGCAAGGAAGATCCTGATACTCTTTTTTTCAGCCGTCGCATGATGATAGAAGGCGATACCGAGCTGGGCCTGATGGTTAAAAACACGCTGGATGGCATTGATTTGTCGGTGCTGTCGCCCGAACAGGTGTTAAAAAACCTGCCCGGCATGCAAGTCATTAGCCGGTTGGTTAAGCCCGCCAATGATAATGATGTTACGCATTCTTCCTTAAGGTAAAACGCGCAAACTTGGCCGATACCTGTTCAAGCAGTGATGCAGACGGGTATCCGGCCAGGGTGGCATTATTCAGGACGACATCGTTGCAACCCTGGTCACGAAACAGTTGCCAGACATAATTGTTCACGTTCATGTTGGCCAGGCTGTTGGCCAGTTCCAATAAGTCTTCTTCGGGCAGCAGCAGGGGGTGCAGGGTGGTGCGCAGTTCATAGTCTACCCCGCTGGCCAGTACTGCCTGCAAACAGGCCAGCGCCTGGTCGCCACTGCCGGCAAATTGCGTGATATGGGCGTATTTATTAAATGTAGCCTTGATATCCAGGCCAATCCAGTCCACCAGTGGCAGTACTTCTTTCAGTCGTCGGGGGTAAATGCCCGCACAGTGCAGGCCGATTTTATAACCCAGTGCCTTAACCTGTTGCATGGCTTCTTCCAGGGCAGGGTCAATGGTGGGTTCGCCACCACTGAATACCACGGCGTCAATCAGGCCGGCCCGCTTTTGCAGGAACGTCATGATGTTGTCCCAGTCCAGCGGGTTGCTGGTTCCCCGTTCCTGCAAATGCGGGTTATGGCAGTAGCCACAGCGCCATGGGCAACCCTGCACAAACAGTACGGTGGCCATCTGGCCGGGGTAGTCCGAGGTGCTGAAGGGGGTCATGCCCCCAACCCTTAGCGAAGAAGCTGGTGCTGCGTCAGGATTCAAAGGCGGGCCTCTTTTTCGCTGAAGTATTTTCTTTCATGAAATTCACCTTTTTTGCCAATATTGAATGAAGACATGGGGCGGTGGTAGCCCATGACCCGGGTCCAGATTTCGCATGGCTGGCGTTCTTCGTCGCTAAGCGTGATGTTTGCGGGTTTGTTCATGAGGGTGCTTTGCATTTTATTTCCTTTAGATTTGAATTGATTTGGGTTTGTTTAGATTAAATGAATCTATGCGGCTTCTTTCAGTTTTTTCTGGATCAGTTCATCGTCACATTTCGGGCAGAATTGATGGCTTCCGCCCAGGTAGCCATGTTTGGGGCAAATGGAAAACGTGGGCGTCACGGTTATGTAAGGCAAATGAAAGCGCCCCAAGGCACGCTTGACCAGGTTGCGGCAGGCATCCGCCGTGGAAAGCGGGTCGGTCATGTACAGGTGCAAAACGGTGCCACCGGTATATTTGCGTTGCAAGTCGTCTTGCCTTTCCAGTGCCTCGAAGGGGTCGTCGGTAAAACCGACCGGTAACTGGGAAGAATTGGTGTAATAGGGCATGTCTGTCGTGCCCGCCTGCAAAATAGCCGGGAAACGTTTGCGGTCTTCCTTGGCAAAACGGTAGGTGGTGCCTTCGGCCGGGGTGGCTTCCAGGTTGTACATATGACCGGTTTCTTCCTGGAAAACCAGCATTTTGGCGCGGATATGATCCAGCAGGCGGATGGCGAAGTCATGCCCCCATTCAGACGTAATATCATGTTCGTCATGAGTGAAGTTGCGGATCATTTCATTAATGCCATTCACCCCCAGGGTTGAAAAGTGGTTGCGCAAGGTGCCCAGGTAACGTTTGGTGTAGGGAAACAGGCCGTTATCCATGTGTTTCTGGATTTCCGTGCGCTTCAGTTCCAGGCTGGTTTTGCCCAGTTCCATTAGTTCGTCCAGCCGCTTAAACAGGGCGGCTTCATTGCCGGCATATTGGTAGCCAAGGCGGGCGCAGTTAATGGTAACCACACCCAGGGAACCGGTTTGTTCCGCCGAACCGAACAGGCCATTGCCCCGTTTAAGCAGTTCGCGCAAGTCCAGCTGCAGGCGGCAGCACATGGAGCGGATCATATTGGGCTTGAGTTCGGAATTAATGAAATTCTGGAAATACGGCAGGCCATATTTGGCGGTCATTTCAAACATCAGTTCGGCGTTGGGGCTGTGCCAGTCGAAGTCTTCGGTAATGTTATAGGTGGGAATCGGAAAGGTGAACACCCGGCCTTTTTCATCGCCCTGCATCATGATTTCAATGTAGGCGCGGTTAATCATGTCCATTTCGGTTTGCAGCTCACCGTAGTTGAATGGCATTTCCTTGCCGGCGATAACCGGCGTTTGTTCACGCAGGTCTTCGGGGCAGATCCAGTCAAAAGTCAGGTTGGTAAAAGGGGTTTGCGTACCCCAGCGTGAAGGCACGTTCAGGTTATAGATGAGTTCCTGCATGTATTGCTTGACGGTGGGGTAGTCCAGCTTGTCTACCCGTACATAAGGTGCCATGTAGGTGTCGAAAGAGCTGAAAGCCTGGGCGCCGGCCCATTCATTTTGCAGGGTACCCAAAAAATTCACAATTTGCCCGATCGCGCTGGACATGTGTTTGGGCGGGGAAGACTCCACTTTGCCGGGCACGCCATTCAGCCCTTCATTTAGCAGGGTGCGCAGTGACCAGCCGGCGCAGTAGCCCGAAAGCATGTCCAGGTCATGGATGTGCAAGTCAGCATCACGGTGGGCCTGGCCGACTTCAGGTGGATAAATGTGGTTAAGCCAGTAGGTGGCAATCATTTTGCCCGAAATGTTCAGAATCAGGCCGCCCAACGAGTAACCCTGGTTGGCATTGGCGTTAACACGCCAGTCGGCTTGGCTGAGATATTCATCAATGCTGGTTTGGGCATTGATCAGGCTTTCCTGTGACATGCGTTTATCCTTGAAAAACTATATATGGTGTTTTTATGGATATTAAACACAATATGTAGTTGTTTCAAGGGTGGGTTTGCAATAAAAGCGGATAGCTTGATCTGGATTAATCTTCTGCCGGATTCTGATTATATTTATTTAGCAGCGTGTTCTGAATAAACAGGTTTGTAAAAGAAATGTCATCTTATCAATTTAGACTAAAGCATTGTTTTTATAGTCAAAGGAAGGCCGTGTATCAACCCGTGCGACAGGGAGTTAGCATGAAACACAAAAATCATATGGTTTTTTTTCAAGTGTTTTTATTGATAAGTGCCTCTTTTGTGATTTCGAAGTTGACTTATGCACAAGAGCAATTGTTAACAAACAAAACACTGCATACAATACAAGGCTATGCTGTTGCCAGTTGTTTAACTGAGCAAGAAGACCCTATCCTTAAAGACCAAGGATATCGTTGGGCGGAAGCTATCATTCAATCTTCAAATAAATATGATTTTGAAATGGTTTTACCGGTTTTTGAGGCGGTGAAAAAAGAAATCCCTAACAATGATATGTATATGATAAGAGATGAGCTCAATCCACAGCAGGCAAAAGCCTTGCCTGTCTATTATTGCTATGATATTGTCTTGAAACCATCTGTGCAGTCTGCTATTTTCAACGCCTATACACGGTTGAAAAAATAACTTGAATATAAAAAAGGTCCATCAATCAACGGGGGCACGAAGCCATAATGCGATTTTTATTACTGTTTATCAGCTTGCTGGCCTTACAGGCGTGTACGCCCAACCAGGCCAAAGTCAGTTCCGTTCATTCAGATATCCCGGTAAAAATCAAGAATTCGCTTCAAGCCGCTCTTGGGTAATTTCAATTGCCTGCTTTTTTAGCCATGTTCAACTGTTAATCAAATCCGCTTATTATCTCAAAAAATGCTTAACTTAATGGCAGTGACGCGGGACGTGGGAACGAGGACGAGGATATCCAGAAATATTATTCAACCAAATCCGGATGGTGCTTTTTAATTATTTTCCTAACCAAATCAAAGAACTCACTTACAGGTTCAACAATAACATCTGGGGAAAACTGTTCTTCAAAAGCATTATCCAGGTCAGAGGAAAAATCGGCTTCGAATTGTGATAAATCATCCAACAATTTCCGTACAATACCAATGTTTTCACTTAAAACAAAATCTTCTATTGTCGCATCAAAACAAACTGACCCGGATACAACCTCGTAATCTTGATGAAAATACGCCCCCATCAAATATTTTAGTACTCCATACTCGCTCATAATAACCTACCATCTTGGAAATGCGGTCAATACATAATAGTCCATATCGTTGTATTTTTCTGCTTTAAGCACTACTCTAAATTTTGAGGTTGAAACTAACTCTGTTGCCCCTCTTTTAATGTAGACCCCAACTCTATATGAAACCACCCAATCAAACTCTAGTTTTGCTGTAAATCGACTGCTAGCCCAGTGCTTAATATAAATTTGATTAGTTTTTAACGCCTCTGAAATTGCTTGTTCTGCCACTCTCAGATTGTAAAAAGAACCAGCCGCAGAAAGCCGTGGAAAATCAGCTAAACGTCTCAATAATTCTTCTTTAGACTTGCCTACATGTTTATCAAGAGTATGCCCCCCTACCCTAGACCCGGCAATTGCCTCATGTTGAATAAGTCTTATTTTTCCTGACTGGATTGATGCAATTCTTGCAGCCCCAAAAACAGAGGCAAATCCCATTGGAACCAAAAGATCAACCCCTAGCCCAATGTTATTAGCAGTTTCTTTGTCAGCACCTAATTGTTCAGCTAATGAAGCGGTTACTTTATGAGTATGTGTATTAGTAACTCGACCCGTAAACACTTGATTCAAAGACGAACTGAAAACATCTACCCCATGTGTTCCAACAACTACACAACCCACTTTACTTAAAGTTGTTGGTTCAGGCAAAAGACACATTCCTCCGGCCAGGCCCATTTCAAGCAGCCCTCCGACAACCCCTACTCCACCCCACAGGCGATTAGAAAAAGTCTCTCCCTCACTAATTGATGAATTTGTTAAAATTGCTGCCAATTGAACGGGCGATAATGCAATACTCAGGCCTTCTTCCATTAACTAAACCCTTTAATCATGTAAATAATTACAACGATCATTTTATGTGATCAATTGTTTCATTCTTATGAATTTTATAGGCTTAATAAGCTTGATCAACAAGTTAAATCAATGCAAACTCACCTCTAATACTCTCAAAAAGAAGCCGTCCGGCAAGACTTCCATGCCACCGTGTATCTGTCCGGGCTGGAATCGTTACTGACCAATCCTTGTCTGGAACGGCGCTACCGTAATCCGCCCCGTAAAAAAACATCATCAAGGGGACTGTTCAGCTTTCATAAACGACAGAAAAAAACATTGTTTTTAAATGGATTTTCCTTAACTTAATGGCAGTGACGCTCTGCGTGGAAACGCATACAGCCAGCTTCCTGTACAGGAACACCTCTTAGCCCAATTTCTGCCCCATGCCTGCCATAAACAGGGCGGCCAGAATAAATAAAACTCCAAAGAATTTATTCATTCTGGCCGCATGATGCGGGTTGCGCATCAGGTGCATGACCTTGGCAGCCAGCCCGGTATAAACGGCCATAACGGCCAGGTCTACAGCGCACAGGGTAGTGGCAATTAACGCATATTGGATAACGGTGTTTGTCAAGGTAGTTGGAACCTGTCTCTTATACACATCT
>LSQX01011692.1_pt1 | contig 48452 bp, 41 predicted proteins | sample 654561 | NCBI WGS metagenome assembly LSQX01 (sample SAMN04489861, study PRJNA283612) | anaerobic digester metagenome | isolation source: 4 biogas reactors fed with cattle manure at either 37C or 55C with and... | place: Denmark: Kongens Lyngby | collected 2014
GGTACTGCGCCGGCATCGCGTGGCCTTGTGGGAATGGATGCTTGTGATGCCTGCCTACTTTCGGATGCGTCTGATCGACCGTGGAGAAATAGACAGGTTTTGATACTGCTCCAGGAGTTCGGCCAGATGGGTGCAGCTTGCATTTTTGTAATCATTTAAGGCCAACTTAACGACTTTTTTGCGTGTCTCCTCGCTGATGGCATGCTTGGGCTTGCGTCCTCTGTTCTTGTGCGCCAGGTAAGACAACCCTTGTTCTTTGACTCCTTTCTTAATCCGTTTGACCTGGCGTTCAGAGAGGCTCAGCAGCATCGCTGCCTGTGATACCGTGATCGTTCCTTTTACCAACTGTTCCACTACGTTAACTCTCCTGGCTTCCTTCGGCTTCAAGAAAATGTCTCCTCCCATAATGGTGACATTATCTCAGACCGCTTATATGGTGACAATATCACTGTCCGATCACATCACTTCTCATTTAACTGGCCTTTTCTGTGGGTGAGGGTTATAATAATTTTTAACAGCCCGGCATGGGAGAGGAGGGCAGGAGCAAGCTGTGCCCAAACCGGATTTAACAATAAATAGAAAGCATATCTGGTGGATTGCCGCCCTCGTAGTCCTGCTCCTTGCCGCGACCAATATCGCCGCATACCGCCTGGGCTTATCCAGGGGAGGCCCATCGGCTGCCCTGGCAGGCGGGGAGGGCGAACTTGTGCCGCCGGACTCCCTGGATTCGGAGTGGGATATATTTATCGAGGTGATTAGGCGGCTCCACGAAGACTATCTCTACCCCGTGGATACTGCCGAGCTGGTGCGCGGCGCCGTGCGCGGCGCGGTGGAAGCCGTGGGCGACCCCCGCACCGTTTTCTTCGATGCCCGTGAACTGGTTGATTTTCTCATCCAGACCGAGGGCTCCTTTTACGGTATCGGGGTGCGCATTGTGGAAGTTGACGGCGACATCGTGGTTGTGGAAACCATCCCCGGCAGTCCCGCCGAAGCGGCGGGGATCTGCCCCGGGGATCGCATCTGCCGTGCGGGCACGCAGGAGCTTTCCGGCCTGGGGCTGGAGCGCGCCGCGGAATTACTGCGCGGGGAGAAAGGCAGCAGCGTGGCCCTCTCCATCAAGCGGCCGGGGCGGGAAGAAGAGATCCACCTCACCCTGGTGCGAGACAAGGTTGAGATTAACACCGTCTCCTCCCGCTGGGAGAAGCCCGGGCTGGGCTACATCCGCATCAGCAACTTTGATCGCGATACGGGAGCTTCTTTTGCCGAGCAGCTGCGCCTTTTGGAAAGCGGCGGCTTGCAGGGCCTCATTCTCGACCTGCGCGACAACCCCGGGGGCCTGGTTGACGAGGCCATCAAGGTGGCTGAGCTGATCCTGCCCGAGGGGGAGATTGCCCGCCTTGTCGGCAGAGAGGGGGAGATTCGCCAGATCTACCACTCTGCGGCACCTGGAAAGGATTACCCCATCATCGTCCTCGTCAACGAGGAGACGGCCAGCGCCGCGGAAATCCTGGCCGGCGCCTTGCAGGACCGGGGGGCGGCCCTGCTGGTGGGGGAGAAGACCTACGGCAAGGCCACGGTGCAGCAGCCGGAGAATCTTTCCGGTGGCAATGCCCTCCTGCTCACGGTGGCCCGCTACCTGACCCCCTCGGGGAAGGATATCGACGGAAAGGGCCTGGAGCCCGATGTTTTCGTGGAAACACCCCTCTTTCTGAAGTACTATCACTACTTTCTTCCCCTGCACCTGGCCAGGGGTGATTACGGCACCGAGGTGGAGCTGCTCCAGGAGATACTGGCGGAGTTCGGCTACAGGCCCGGGCGGGACGGCTACTTTGACGAGGCTACCGCCGCGGCGCTGCGCCAGTTTCAAAAGGATGCCGGGCTGGCAGTGACCGGCGAATTTGACGACCTCACTTGGCTGCGTCTTCGGCAGGATTTTGAGAAGATTTCCCGGGAGCGCGATCCACAGTTGCGCCGGGCGGTGGAGCTAATCGGCCAGCCCGCGCTCCGCCCCCGTTCGGAGGAGAAGACCAATTGAGCCCCCAGTTTCTGGAGAACCTGATGCCTTATGTTGAGATAGTAAAAATTTTGCTGTACACCCTGTTCCAGGCGCTGCCACTGTTCTGGCTGGTGATTGTCATTGTCTACATGCAGTACCGGCGTGCCGCCTTCATGGAGCAGCAGCTTTTCGGCATGACGATCAACCCCCTGGGGCGGCAGGTCGCCTTCTCTACGCTTTGGGGTATTTTGGGCGGGCTGCTGGCCAGTATGCTCATGATCCTGCTGGGGCTTCCCCTGACGCAGATCGGCCTGCTTTTTATCTGGCCGGTGGCGCTTCTCCTGCTGCTCATCCACCCCCGTTACCTTTGCTTCTCCTATGCCGGCGGCATTGTTGCCCTGGCGGCGCTGTTGCTGCGCAGCCTGCGGCCGTACTTCCCTGCCCTGACCCGGCATGACGTGCTGGTCCAGCTCATGGAGATCCATATTCCCGCCCTGCTGGCCCTCGTGGGCCTGCTGCACCTGGTGGAGGCGATGCTCATTTACACCAGCGGGCACCGCGGCAGCAGCCCTCTCTACTTTAAACAGCCGGGTGGCGAGGTGGTGGGCGCTTTCAGCCTGCAGCGCTTCTGGCCCATCCCCCTGGCGGCGCTGCTGGCCACCGTGGTCGCGGAATCAGAGCTCCAGGGTGTGCCCATGCCCGAGTGGTGGCCGCTGCTCGAACCTGCCCTGGAGCTGCGTCCGGGACAGATGGTGCAGTACTTTACCTTTCCCGCCGTGGCCGCGCTGGGCTATTCCGACCTCGCCCTCTCCTCCACCCCCCGCGAAAAATCGGCGAGCACAGCCCTCTTTCTGAGCATTTTCAGCCTTCTCCTCATCGGAGCGGCCCTGGCGGCGGAGTATTATCCTCCCCTGACCCTGGTGGGAGTCCTCTTTGCCCCCCTGGGCCACGAGGCGGTCATTCGCATCGGTAATCGCCTTGAACAATCGCGCGGCGCCCGCTATCGCTCCTCGGAAGAGGGTGTGCTCCTCATGGCCGTCCTGCCGCAGAGCGCCGCCGCCCGGGCGGGGCTGCAGGCCGGCGACCTGCTGCTGCGGGTGAACGGCGCCCCGGTGCGCAGCGACCTGGAGTTCCTGAGGCGGCTCGACGAGAGCTATTTCATCGTTTTCATCGAGGGCTCCCGGAAGGGAGAGAATTTTTCTGTTGTTTTAAACAAAAACTTTGCCCAGGATGAGTCGCGCCGCCCCATCCTAAAACCGCCACCGCCTGGCGGCGCCCTTGCTTCCCTCTGGCACCGGGGGGCTGCTCTCGGATTCATACCGGCGCCCTCCCGGCTGACGCCGGTATATGCCCAGGCCAGGCCGGCGGCTGCCTCCGGCCTGCTGAAGAAGCTCTGGGGCCGCTTTACAAGGCGGACCTAGAAAGGAGCATTGACGTGTTCGCCGCCGCCATGGCTGCCTTTGTCAGCGTTTTCGTGGCCGAGTTTGGCGATAAGACCCAGCTGGTTTCACTGACCATGGCCTGCCGTTACCCGCCGCTGCAGGTGCTCGGCGGAGCCATGGCCGGGTTGGCCATGGTCATGGGGCTGGCCGTGGGCGCCGGCGGGGCCATCGCCGCAGTGGTGCCCCGGGAGGCGATTACCCTCGCCTCGGGCATCTTCTTCATATTCATGGGCCTGCTGACGCTGCTCCGCCGCGAGGCAGAAAGAGAGCCCGCCGAATGCCGCACCGGCTTTTACCAAACGGCGGCCATGATTTTCCTGGCTGAGCTGGGCGATAAAACCCAGATGGCGGCGCTCCTGCTAAGCGCTCATTTTGCCCGCCCCCTGGCCGTTTTCGCCGGGGCCATGGCGGCCATGTTTTTAAATCATGCCCTGGCCGTTTTTGTGGGAACGCGTTTCTTCTCCCGTCTTCCTTCCAGAGTGCTAAAGGCCGGTACGGCCATACTCTTCATCGGCATTGGCCTGGCCATGCTGATCCTCCTGGCCCTGGGGCGGGTATAAAGCAGCCCCAATGAGGCCACAATGCTTTTGAGGCATAATCTGGCTGTGATGCCAGCTAATGACATCCCCTAAACAAGTTAATCCTGCTGTGCTATAATGAATAAGTCCGGCAGGAGGGATGGCACCATGCTCAAAGCGGGAAAGTTCAAGCTCAAGGCGGATTTTGAGCCGGCCGGGGACCAGCCCGAGGCCATTCACGCCCTGGTGCAGGGCCTGCGGGAGGGGCTCCGCTACCAGACCCTGCTGGGCGTTACGGGGTCGGGGAAGACCTTTACCATCGCCAACGTGATCCAGGAAGTGCAGCGCCCCACCCTGGTGGTGGCCCCCAACAAGATCCTCGCCGCCCAGCTGTGCAGCGAATTTAAAGAATTTTTCCCGGAGAATGCGGTGGAATATTTTATTAGCTACTATGACTACTACCAGCCCGAGGCCTACCTGCCGCAGACCGACACCTACATTGAGAAGGATTCTTCCATCAACGATGAGATAGACAAGCTGCGGCACTCGGCTACCAGCGCCCTGCTGGAGCGCCGCGACGTCATCATCGTGGCCAGCGTCTCCTGCATTTACGGGCTCGGCTCGCCGCAGGAGTACCGGCAGCAGGTGCTGTCGCTCCGCCCGGGCATGCTTATCGGCCGAGACGAGGTCATCGGCAGGCTGGTGGATATCCATTATGAGAGGAACGATATGGAGCTGCGCCGCGGCAGCTTCCGGGTGCGCGGCGACGTGCTGGAGGTGGTCCCCGCCTCCTTTACCGAGGCGGCGCTGCGGGTGGAATTTTTTGGCGACGAGATCGAGCGCATTTGCGAGATCGACCTGCTCACCGGCCGCGTACTCGGCGAGCGCAGCCATGCGGCCATCTTCCCGGCCACCCATTACGTCACAGCGCCGGATCAGCTCAAGCGGGCCATCGCCTCCATTGAGGCGGAACTGGAGGAGCGGCTGGCCGAGTTCAGGGCGGCGGGTAAGCTGCTGGAGGCGCAGCGGCTGGAGCAGCGGACCCGCTTCGACCTTGAGATGCTCCTGGAGATGGGCTACTGCACCGGCATTGAGAACTATTCCCGCCATCTCGACGGGCGCCCTCCCGGCAGCCGGCCCTGGACGCTGCTGGACTATTTCCCGCCCGATTTCCTGCTGGTGGTGGATGAGTCTCATATCACCATCCCCCAGATTAACGGCATGTACAACGGCGACATATCGCGCAAGAGCACTCTCGTGGACCACGGCTTCCGCCTCCCTTCGGCCCTGGACAATCGCCCGCTGCGCTTTGACGAGTTTGAAAAGCTTATCCCCCAGGCCATCTTTGTCTCCGCCACCCCCGGCCCTTGGGAACTGGAGCACAGCGCCAGGGTGGTGGAGCAGATCATTCGCCCCACCGGCCTGGTGGACCCGGTGGTGGAGGTGCGGCCCGCCGAGGGCCAGGTGGATGACCTCTACGGCGAAATCAGGGCCCGCGCCGAAAGGGGAGAGCGGGTCCTGGTGACGACCATGACCAAGCGCATGGCCGAAGATCTCACCGACTACTACCGCGAAATGGGGTTGCGCGTGCGCTACATGCACTCGGACATCGATGCCCTGGAGCGCATGTCCATCATCAGGGGGCTGCGCCTGGGCGAATTTGACGTGCTCATCGGGATCAATCTCCTGCGGGAGGGGCTTGACCTCCCCGAGGTTTCCCTGGTGGCCATTCTCGATGCCGACAAGGAGGGCTTCCTCCGCTCCGATCGCTCGCTCATCCAGACCATCGGGCGGACCGCGCGGAACAGCGCCGGCCGGGTGATCATGTACGCCGAGACGGTTACCCCCTCCATGCAGCGGGCCATCGATGAGACGGAGAGGCGCCGCCGGAAGCAGCTGGAGTACAACCGCAAGCACGGCATCATTCCGCGCACCATTGTCAAGCCGGTGCGGGGCCTCATCACGGCCACCGTGGCCGCCGAGGAGGAGGAGAAATACTTCGTTGAAGATCCCGCCAGGCTGACCCCGGCGGAGCGCCGCAAGCTAATCAAGGAGCTGCGGCAGCAAATGCTGCAGGCTTCCCGGGAGCTGGCCTTTGAAAAAGCCGCCGAGCTGCGCGACCTCATCTTTGAACTGGAGCGGGGCTTCGCCTCCCCCTCCCCCGCCCCGCGGCAAAAAAGATATCGCAGAGAAGCGAGGTAAGGCCTTGACTGAAGGAGCCATCATCATACGCGGTGCCAGGGAGCACAACCTGAAGAATATAAACCTGTCCCTGCCCCGCAACCGCCTCATTGTTTTTACAGGCCTGAGCGGTTCGGGCAAGTCCTCGCTGGCCTTCGATACCATCTACGCCGAGGGCCAGCGCCGCTACGTGGAGTCGCTCTCCGCCTACGCGCGCCAGTTCCTCGGCCAGATGGAGAAGCCCGACGTGGACCTCATCGAGGGGCTCTCGCCGGCCATCTCCATCGACCAGAAGACGGCCTCGCGCAACCCGCGCTCCACGGTGGGGACGGTAACGGAGATTTACGACTACCTGCGGCTGCTCTATGCCCGCATCGGGCAGCCCCACTGCCCCCGCTGCCGCCGCCCCATCAGCCGCCAGACGGTGCAGCAGATCGTGGACCAGATCCTGGAGCTGCCCGAGGGGACGCGCATCCAGGTGCTGGCGCCCCTGGTGCGCGGCCGCAAGGGGGAATATGTCAGGCTCTTCGAGGACATGCGCCGCCGGGGCTACGTACGCGTCCGCGTGGACGGCGAGGTGCGCGAGCTGGAAGAGGAGATCATCCTGGACAAACAGAAGAAGCACACCATTGAGGTGGTCATCGACCGCCTGGTAGTTCGTGAAGATATTCGCTCCCGCCTGGCCGATTCCCTGGAGACGGCGCTGAAGCTCAGCGAGGGGCTGGTCCTGGTCCAGGAGGTGGGAGGAGGCGAGCACATTTTCAGCGAGCGCTTTGCCTGCCCAGAGTGCGGCTTCAGCATGGAGGAGCTCACGCCCCGCGCCTTCTCCTTCAACAGCCCTTACGGCGCCTGCCCCGAGTGCAGCGGCCTGGGCGAGCGCCACGAGTTTTCCGCCGACCTGGTCATCCCCTTCCCCGAACTCTCCATCAACGAGGGGGCCATCCATCCCTGGGGAGGGCACCAGGATTACTACCGCCAGTTCCTGGAAGCGGCGGCGGAGTATTTTCACATCGACCTCGAAAAGCCCTTTGCCGAGCTGGAGGAAAGCGAGAAGGAGCTGCTTCTTTACGGCTCGCCCGAGCCCATTCCCTTCCGCTACGTGAACATGTTCGGTCGGGTGCGCCATTACCGCAAGCCCTTCCCCGGCATCCTCAAGCTGCTAGAGCGGCGCTACAACTCCACCGAGTCGGAGGAGGTGCGCCAGGAGCTGGCCCGCTACATGGAGGCCAAGCCCTGCCCCGCCTGCCGCGGCCAGCGACTGAAAGAATCGAGCCTTGCCGTTTACATCAGCGGCCTGAACATCGCCCAGGTCTCCGCCCTCACCGTCAGCGACGCCATGGACTTCTTCCAGCGCCTTGAGCTGACGCCCCGCGAGGCGAAGATAGCTGGGCAGGTGCTGAAAGAGATCTTGGCGCGGCTGCAGTTTTTAAACAACGTGGGGTTGCAGTACCTCACTTTGGACCGGGCCGCGTCGACCCTCTCCGGCGGGGAGGCTCAGCGCNNTACATCCTCGACGAGCCCAGCATCGGGCTGCACCTGCGGGACAACGCCCGCCTCATTGAAACGCTGAAGAAGCTGCGCGACCTGGGCAATACCGTCATCGTGGTGGAACACGACGAGGGCACCATCCGCGCCGCCGATCACATCGTCGATATCGGCCCCGGCGCGGGAGCCCACGGCGGGCAGATCGTGGCGCAGGGCACGCTGGAAGAGATCATGGCCACTCCCGGCTCCATAACCGGGGATTACCTGGCCGGGCGGAAATCCATCCCCGTGCCGGCGCAGCGGCGCCGGCCGGGCGAGCGCCGCCTCTGGGTCCGAGGAGCGCGTGAGCACAACCTCAAGAACATCGACGTGGAGATACCGCTGGGGCTCTTTGTCTGCGTTTCGGGCGTCTCCGGCTCCGGCAAGAGCACCCTGGTCAACGACATTCTTGCCCGCGCCCTGGCGCGGCGGCTGCACCGCGCCCGCGAAATGCCCGGCGCCCACAGCGCCATCGAGGGCGTGGAGCATCTGGACCGGGTCATCGTGGTGGACCAGTCGCCCATCGGGAGGACTCCGCGCTCCAACCCGGCCACCTACACGGGGCTGTTCAGCGATATCCGCGAACTCTTTGCCATGACCCCGGAGGCGCGCCGCCGCGGCTACCGCCCGGGCCGCTTCAGCTTCAATGTAAAGGGCGGCCGCTGCGAAGCCTGCCGCGGCGACGGTATCTTGCGCATCGAGATGCATTTTCTGCCCGACGTCTACGTGCCCTGCGAGGTCTGCCGGGGCCAGCGCTACAACCGCGAAACGCTGGAGGTGCGCTACAAGGGGAAGAACATTGCCGATGTCCTCTCCATGACCGTCTCCGAGGCCCTGGACTTCTTCAGTGCTATCCCCAAGCTGCAGCGGCGGCTCCAGGTCATCGACGACGTGGGGCTTGGCTATATCCAGCTGGGGCAGCCGGCGACCACCCTCTCCGGGGGAGAGGCGCAGCGGGTGAAGCTGGCCGCCGAGCTCTCCAAGCGCAGCAACGGTCGCACCCTCTACATCCTCGACGAGCCCACCACGGGGCTGCACATGGCCGATATCAGCAAGCTGCTGCTCATCCTGGATCGGCTGGTGGATGCGGGCAACACGGTGGTGGTCATCGAGCACAACATGGACGTGCTCAAGCGTGCCGATTACATCATCGACCTGGGGCCCGAGGGCGGCGAGGCCGGCGGCTGGGTGGTGGCGGCGGGGACGCCTGAAGAGGTGGCCGCCGCGAGCAACTCCTATACCGGTTACTGGCTGCGCCGGGTCCTGGGAAAGCCGGCGGAAAAGGCCTCGGCAGTCAATTAAAACCCCTGCGGAGGAGCGGTGTATGGACGTACTCGCCCAGCTTGCGGAAAAGGTGCGCCAGTTCCCCGACGCCCCCGGCGTCTACCTGATAAAAGATGCCGCCGGGGCCATCATCTACGTGGGCAAGGCGCGCTCCCTGCGCCAGCGGGTCCGCGCCTACCTGGCCGCCAACGGGGCCCTCTCGCCGAAGGTCCGGGCCCTGCAGAGGCAGATGCGGGAGATCGAATACATCGTCACCGATTCCGAGGTGGAGGCGCTCATCCTCGAGTGCAACCTCATCAAGGAATACCGCCCCCGCTACAACGTGGACCTGAAGGATGACAAGGACTACCCCTGCCTGCGCCTCACCGGGGGGCCATACCCGCGCCTGGAATACCTGCGCCTATCCCAGAGAGAAGGACGCCGCGGGAGAAGCCGCCGCCGGGAAGGGCAGCGCGAGGCCGAGGAAAGCGGCGCCATCTACTTCGGCCCCTATACCGATGCCGGGGCCGTGCACGAAACCATGCGCCTGCTGGGAAAGATCTTTCCCCTGCGCCGCTGCCGCCGCTACCTTACCGGCGAGCCCAGCGCGGAGCGGCCCTGCCTGAACTTTCAGATGAAGCGCTGCCTGGGGCCCTGCCGCGGGGCGGCGGCGGTGCCGCCGGAGGAGTATGCTCGCATGGTGGAGCAGGTGGTTCACTTTCTCGAGGGAAGGCGCGCTTTCCTGGAGCGCCGGCTGGAGGAGAAGATGCGGCAGGCGGCGCAGGAGCAGCGCTTTGAAGAGGCGGCCCGGCTGCGGGACCAGCTCCAGGCGGTGCGCCAGGTCGCCGCGCAGCAGCAGAAAGTCTTCCTGCTGGAGAAGGCCGTGGATTGGGATATTCTTGCCCTGGCGCGGCTGGGCGCCGACGCCGCGGTGCATCTCTTCGTGGTCAGGGAGGGGAAGCTCATCCGGCGGGAGCACTTTCCCCTGGGCCCCGCCGCGGCAGAGGCCGACGACGGCGAGGCGCTGGGCGCATTTATCAAGTCCTATTACAGCCGCGGGGCGCGGCCGCCCAGGGAGATCCTCCTCTCGCACCAGCCCGAGGACCGGGAGACTCTCGAGGAATGGCTGGGCAGGCTGGCCAGGGGGAAGGTGAAGCTCACGGTACCCCGGCGCGGCCCCCGCCGCCAGCTGGTGGAGCTGGCCCTGCGCAATGCGGAGCTCAAGCTGAAGGATGAAGAGGAACGGCGGGAGCGGCAGGAGCTGCTGCCGCTGGAGGAGCTGGCGCGTCTCGCCGGGCTGGAGGAGCCGCCCCGCCGCATCGAGGGCTACGACATCTCCCACCTACATGGCGGGGCGGCGGTGGGGGTCATGGTCGTCTTCGAGCAGGGGCGCCCCTACAAGGACGGCTACCGCCGCTTCCATCTCCGGCAAGCCCCGCCTGGCGACGACTATGCCGCCATGAAGGAGGTGTTGCAGCGAAGAGCGGCGCGGCAGGGCTGGCCCCGCCCTGACCTCATCCTTATAGACGGGGGGAAGGGGCAGCTCGGCGCGGCCCGGGAGGCGCTGCAGCAGGCCGGGGTGAGGGATATCCCCCTCCTGGCCATGGCGGAAAACCCCGATCGCATCTTCCTGGAGGGGCAGAAGGCGCCGCTGCTCCTGCCGGCAAACAGCCCCCTGCTGCAGCTCCTGCAACGCATTCGCGACGAGGCGCACCGCTTTGCCGTGGACTACCACCGCCGCCTGCGCCGGCAGAACGCCACCCGCTCCCCGCTGGAGGAGATCCCCGGCGTCGGCCCGCAGCGCCGTGCCGCCCTGCTGAAGCACTTTGGCAGCCTGGAGGGGATCTACCGCGCCTCCGAGGAGGAGTTGGCCGCTGTTCCCGGCATTAGCCGCTCTTTGGCCGCCCAGATCTTCCGCAAGCTCCACGGTTGAGAAGTGAGAAGAGAGAGGTTAGAGGTGAGAAAGGTAATAATTGGCATTTCAGCCGTAGGGGCGGGCTTCCACGCCTGCCCGCTGCGTAGGGTCCGGGCATGCCATGCCTCGCCTTACAAATACAATCGTTTCCTTAATCTAGAAATATCAACAGGACGATCCTTGGGGGCTTCATGCCGGCTTGACAAAAGCTGCGGCGGAGGGGCTTATGTTATAATAGAAGAAACAGAAGGATCGGGGGAAGGAGATGCCTTACCGGCTGCTGGCCATAGACCTGGATGAGACGCTGCTGGATGAGCACTCCCGGATATCGCTGCGCAACAAGAGGGCCATCAGGGAGGCGGTCAAACGAGGGGTGATCATCACCATTTCCACGGGACGGATGTACCTCACCAGCATCCCTTACGTCAGGGAGCTGGCTTTAAATACCGACTGGCCCATGATTAATTACCAGGGTGCCCTGATTAAAACCACCGAAAGCGGCGAAGTCCTCTACCACCGCCCCCTGGCAAACAATCTTGCCGTGGCCGCCATCGCTGCGGCCGAAGAACTTGGCCAGGAGGTCTGCGCCTACGTGGATGAGCGGCTCTATTTAAACCGGGAAAACCGCTACTCCCAGTACTACCGCGAGAAATATAATATATCTGTCGAGGTGGTGAGCCCGCTTCATCTCTTCCTGGAGCAACAGGGCTGGAACCCGACGAAAATAACCGTTTTTAGCTGGGATGGAAAATTTTCAAAAATAAAAGAGGCCCTGGAGCCCTGCTGCCGGAATAAGCTGAACATGGTGGTGCCCTATCCCTATTTTCTCGAGTTCACCGACCGGGAAGCCACCAAGGGGCAGGCGCTGCAGCGGCTGGCCCGGGAGCTCGGCATCCGCCGCGAGGAGATTATTGCCTTCGGCGACGGCCATAACGACCTGGACATGATCCAGTATGCCGGGCTGGGGGTGGCCGTAGCCAATGCCGTCCCCGAGCTGCTGGAGGCGGCGGATATTGTAACCGCCGCCAACACCGAGGATGGAGTGGCCAGGGTGATTGAAGAGTACGTTCTCTGCCAGTAGTCCCGGTTAAAGTTTACATATGAACCTGGAGAGTGGGAGAATGTCATGGGCCAGAAGGATGCCATCCAGATTGTACTCATTACCGGGCTTTCAGGGGCCGGAAAGAGCCATGCCATCAACTGCTTTGAAGACCTCGGCTTCTTCTGCGTGGACAATTTGCCGCCTGCCCTTATTCCCAAGTTTGCCGAGCTTTGCCTCCAGTCGGAGGGGAAAATCAGCCGGGTAGCCCTCGTTTGCGACATGCGCGGCGGGGCCTTTTTCAACCACCTTTTCGAGGCGCTCCAGGAGATGGAGGGCAACGAGATCAATTACGAGATCCTTTTCCTTGAGGCCTCTGACGAGGTGCTGCTGAGCCGCTTTAAGGAGACGAGGCGGCGCCATCCCCTCTCCAACATGGGGTTGCTGGAAGCGATCCAGGCGGAGAGGCTGGCCTTGAGCGAACTGCGGGGAAAAGCGGACCGGATCATCGACACCTCCTCTTTCTCGCCGCGGGATCTAAAGGAGAAAATTTACGAGATTTACGAACCGGGGCAGCGGGAAAGGAGCATGCCTGTTATAATCGTCTCTTTTGGCTTTAAATACGGGCTGCCGCTCGATGCCGACCTGGTTTTTGACGTGCGCTTTCTGCCCAACCCGCATTACGTGGAGCACCTGCGCCCCCTGACGGGGGAGGATCCCCAGGTCAAGGAGTACCTCTGGCGGTGGATGGTCACGCACAAGTACATGCAGAAGCTGCAGGACCTGCTGGAGTTTTCCATTCCCTACTATATACGCGAGGGGAAGGCCCAGCTGGTGGTGGCCCTCGGCTGCACCGGGGGGAAGCATCGCTCCGTAGCCCTGGCCATTGAGCTGGCTCGGCTCCTGGGAAGCCGCTACCGGGTCCAGGTGGAGCACAGGGATATTAATAAAGTTTAAGGCAGGCCCCTGTACAGGGGCCGGGTTGGAGGTGAACGCCCATGTCCGGGATGCTGTACTGGCTCTACCCGGGACTGAAAATAAAGCGCTGGCTCCTGCTGGCTTTCTGCGGCCTGGGAGCGGCCTTTCTTGGCTTTCTCCTGCTTACAGGTCCCGCCGTCTTCCAGTTTCTCCAGGCGCGGCTGCCCCTTGCCGGAGCCTACCCCTATTTACTTTACGGGATTCTGCTCCTCTGCGGCGGGCTGCCGGCGCTGTTCTACGGCCTCTACCGCGCCCTGCGTGCGGCGAAGGAGGCGCTTCTGTTCAAGTCGAGGCATTCTCTTGTGGAAATGATCTTCACCCGCCGCTACCTTGCTGACGGGCCGCGCCTGGTAGCCATTGGGGGCGGGACCGGCCTCTCCACCCTTTTGCGCGAGTTGAAAAATTACACCTCCAACCTCACCGCCGTGGTTACCGTTGCCGATGACGGGGGCAGCTCGGGGCGGCTGCGCCATGAGCTGGGGATACTCCCCCCGGGAGACATCCGCGCCTGCATCCTGGCCATGGCCGACACGGAGCCGCTCATGGAGATGCTTTTCAATCATCGCTTTACCGGCGGGGAAGGGCTGGCCGGGCACAACTTTGGCAACCTCTTCATTGCCGCCATGACGGAGATGTTTGGCTTCCAGGAGGCGGTAAAATTCTTTGGCAAGGTCCTGGCCATTCGCGGCCAGGTTTACCCGGTGACCCTGGACCTGGTGCAGCTGGAATCCGTGGACGAAAGGGGCGAAAAAATCCTGGGCGAGTCCGTGCACAGCAGCCGCGGCGGCTTCTTGAAGCGCGTGGCCCTGCGTCCCACCGAGGCAAAGCCCCTTCCCGAAGTGCTGCGGGCCATTGCCGACGCCGACGCCATCATCCTGGGGCCGGGCAGCCTCTTTACCAGCGTTCTCCCCAACCTGCTCGTGCCGGGGGTGGTTGAGGCGTTGTTGAGCTCTCCGGCGCCGGTGTTCTACATCTGCAACGTCATGACCCAGCCCGGGGAGACGGCCGGCTTCAGCGCTTCCGACCATCTCCGGGCCCTCCTGGAGCACACGTCACCGCAGTTGGTGGATTACGTGGTGGTCAATTCCGACCTGGCCATTTCGCCGGCGGAGCTGGCTCCTTACCGGGAACGCGGAGCCGACCTGGTGCGGCCGGACTATGAAAACCTGCGCAAGCTCGTGCCCCGCATTATCAGCTACCCGCTCATCAATCGCTCCATGCTCAGCCGCCACCACGGGCCCAGCCTGGCCCGCTTGCTCATGGGGCACATCCCGGCGGGGATGAAGCGGGGCTGGAATGCGTGGGAGAGCCGCTTTTTCTCCCGCTCATTCCCAAGAGCCTAGGCCGTCGAAAGGAGAGTTGAGGCCGTGTCCTTTACCCGGCAGGTAAAAATGGAGCTGGTGCACCATGACCAGAGGGCGCCCTGCTGCAGCCGGGCCGAACTGGCGGCCATGCTGCTCCTGCGCGGCTACCTCACCATTCGCGCCCGCGAGCACATTTTAAGCCTCGAGCTGGAACACATGGCCCTGGCCCGCCACCTTTACAGCCTCTTCAAGGAGACCGGGGCCGGTTCCGCGGCCGTCTTGCGCAAGCAGGAACGGCGCCTGGGCAAGAAATGCTATCTTCTCCAGCTTGCCGGCAGGGAGAGGATCGCCTCGCTCCTGCAGGAGCTCGACTTAAACGGCGGCCCGGAACCCAATTATCTCCTCAGGGTCCCCCCCAAGGTGCCTGCCCAGCGCTGCTGCCGGCGCGCTTTTCTCAGGGGGGCTTTCCTGGCCGGGGGCTCCATCAGCGCTTCGGCCGGCGCCGGCTATCACCTGGAAATCAACTGCGGCTCCCGGGAGACGGCCCTGGCCCTGCGCGCCTGCCTGGCTGCTTTTGACGTGCCGGCCTCTCTCAGGCGCCGCGGGGAGAGCTACTTTCTCTACCAGAAGAATTCGGAGGCCATCGCCGACTTTTTGCGGATCATCGAGGCGGGCGGCGCTCTCCTAGCGCTGGAGAGCGCCAGGGTGATCCGGAGCATGCGCAGCCAGGTAAACCGGCTGGTCAACTGCGAAACAGCCAACTTGGACAAGATTGTCGCTACGGCGCAGCAGCAGCTGGCTCTCATCGATCAGGTGGAGCGGCACATCGGCCTGGAGAACCTCTCGCCGGCCCTGCGCGAGGCGGCACTGATGCGGCGCCGCTACCCCGAGGCATCGCTGCGGGAGCTGGGGCGGATGTTTGATCCTCCGCTGAGCAAGTCGGCAGTGAATTACCGCTTCAGACAGCTGTCGCTTCTCGTTGAACGAAAAGAGGATGAGCTTAAGGACAATTCCGCCGAAAGGAAAGCATAAATATGGGTTAAGGGGGCGCGGTTTTTCGGCTGGAGGTTCTCCAAGAACGACGAAGCAGGAAAATACAGAATTTATGTCGAATCATCAGCCTGAGGAGTGGCGGAGATGAGGCTGGATTACGAGCTAAAACTCGAGCAAAGCCAGAAGCTGATCATTACCCCGGAATTAAAGCTGGCCATAAACATCCTGCAATATTCCGCCCTGGAGCTGCAAGACTTTATCCAGGAGGAGCTTCTAAGCAATCCCGTGCTGGAGATTGGAGACGGCGAACTGGAAGGCGAGGAAGAGCCCCCGGAGCAGCTTCCGGAAGATGATTTTCCCTGGGAGGAATACTTCCGGGATGCAGACCTGGACCTGGCCGGGTACATGCCCAACCCCGCCAGGAGGGACTGGAGCGAGTTCCCCAGCGTGGACAACTACGCCGGCAGCCCGAGCACGATGATGGAAGAACTGCTCGGGCAGCTGCGCCTGATCGATCTCACGCCGCGGCAGTACGGCATCGCCGCTTATATCATTGGCAACCTGGAACCGGACGGCTACCTGCGCGCCGATTTGCATGAGCTGGCCGAGGCCCTGGGCGTGCCGCTGGAAGAAATGGAAATGGGGCTCAAGATCGTGCAGGGCCTGGAGCCGCCGGGAATTGCCTCGCGCAACCTCCGTGAATGCCTGCTGCTGCAGCTTCAATCCCTGGAAAATCCCCCGCCGCTGGCGGTTAAGATCGTAGAGCAGTACCTCTCCTCCGCCGCCGAAGGCCGCTACCGGCAGATTGCCGCCCGGCTGGGCTGCGATGTTGCCGAGGTCCAGGCGGCCGTTGATTTTATCCGCACCCTGAACCCCAGGCCCGGCGCCAACTTTGGCGGAGCGGCGGATACGCGCTACATCGTGCCCGATATCATCGTGGAAAAAGTTGACGGCGAGTACGTGATCCTGATGAACGACCAGGTTGCCCCCCATCTTACCATCAGCCCCTTTTATCAGAGGCTGGCCCGCAGCGGGGTGGCCGATGAAAAGCTTTCCAATTTTATCAAGAGCAAGCTGGAAAAAGCCGCCTGGCTCCTGCGCAGCATCGAGCAGCGGCGCCTCACCCTCTACCGGGTGGCGCAGAAGATCGTGGAGATCCAGCAGCCCTTCCTGGAGCACGGCATCAAGCATCTTAAGCCGCTGACCCTGAAAGATGTGGCGCGGGCTGTGGGCGTGCACGAGTCTACCGTGAGCCGCGCCACGGCCAACAAGTACATGCAGACGCCGCGCGGCCTCTACCCCTTGAAGTTTTTCTTCTCCAGCGGCCTCACCGGCGAGGGAGGCGAGGATTATTCCTCGCACAGCATTAAAAGCTACCTGCGTGATTTAATCGAGCACGAGGATCCGCAAAACCCCTTCAGCGATCAGCAGCTGACGGAGCTGCTGGAAGCGAAGGGAATTTTTATTTCCCGCCGCACTGTGGCCAAGTACCGCGAAGAGCTCTCCATTCCCGCTTCCTACCGCCGCCGTCGGCATTAAAGGCCGGTGGCTGGAGGGGAATGTCCCAGGGGCCGTTTGCGGCCATCCTGGCTTCCAGCTTTTCCATGTTTGCCATAGAGCACCTTGGGTATTTAAAGCCTGCTTATTTCATCCTTCTCACCTCTCACCTCTCATTTATACTTACTTTTGTGGTAGAATAATGGTTGCCAATGAAATTTAGCCCAAAGGACGGTGAGATGCAGGTGAAGCTTAGCGTGGCTGACGTGGAGGTTAAGGGGAAGAGGGTGCTCCTGCGCGTTGACTTCAACGTGCCCCTGGAAGAGGGGCGGGTGAAAGACGACACCCGCATCCGAGCGGCACTGCCGACGATAACCCATCTCCTGCAAAGAGGAGCCCGTCTTATCCTCGTTTCCCACCTGGGTCGACCCAAGGGAGAAGCCAGGCCGGAGCTGCGTCTCGATCCCGTGGCTAAACGGCTATCCGAGCTGCTGGGCCAAAAGGTGCGCAAGCTCGATGAAGTCGTGGGGCCGGAAGTGGAGAAGGCGGTGCAGGAACTTGCCGATGGCGAAGCCCTGCTGCTGGAGAACGTCCGCTTTGAAAAGGGGGAAGAGAAAAACGATCCCGCCTTTGCGGCCCGGCTGGCCCAGCTGGCCGATCTCTTTGTCAACGATGCCTTTGGGACAGCCCACCGGGCCCATGCTTCCACCGCCGGGGTGGCGGCACACATCCCCGCGGTGGCCGGCCTCCTGATGATAAAAGAGATTGAAAACCTGTCGCGATGCCTGGAGCAGCCGGCACGCCCCCTGGTGGCCATCCTGGGAGGCGCCAAGGTCTCCGATAAATTGAATATAATCCGCCGCTTCCTGGAGCTGGCCGACATGCTCCTTATCGGCGGCGGCATGGCCAACACCTTCTTTGCAGCCATGGATTGCCCCATGGGCGATTCCTTCTTTGAAGAGGGGATGGTGGAGCAGGCTCGTGCTATCCTTGAGGCGGCCGAGGAAAGCAGCTGCTGCTTGCAGCTGCCCGTGGACCTCGCCGTCACCCGGGAGCTGAAGCCGGAGGCGCCTTTCAAGGTGGTTCCCGCCGCCGATATTCCCGAAGGGTGGAAGGCGGTGGATATCGGCCCGGAGACGGCGGCGCTTTTTGCCGAATCCGTCGCCGATGCGGGGACCGTTCTCTGGAATGGCCCGCTGGGGGTTTTTGAGACGCCTCCCTTCCACCGCGGCACCGAGACAGTGGCCAGGGCGGTGGCTCAAAGCAAGGCCTTCTCCATTATCGGCGGCGGGGATATTGTGGCCGCCATCGAAGGATTCGGCCTGGCGGATAAGATCAGCTTCATCTCTACCGGCGGTGGAGCCACCCTGGAGTTTTGGGAGGGGAAGGAGCTCCCCGGCATCGCCGTTTTGCAGGACAAGTAAAGAATTAAGCAGAGAAGCGGAGGTATCCTGAACATGGGTTTGATCATTGCCGCCAACTGGAAGATGCATAAGTCGGCCTCCGAGGCGGAGACCTTCTGCCGTGAGTTGAGGCGGCGGGAAAAGGAACTTCAGGGGGTGGAGGTGCTGGTCTGCCCTCCTTTCACCGCACTGGCCGCCGCCGCGGAGGTGCTTGCCGGCAGCAGCATTAAGCTGGGGGCGCAGAACATGTTCTGGGAGGACAAGGGTGCCTTCACCGGGGAGATTTCGCCGCTCATGCTGAAGGATTTCGGCGTGAGCCATGTCATCATCGGCCATTCCGAGCGCCGCCACATCCTCGGTGAAGACGATGCCGCCATCCGGCGAAAGCTGGAGGCGGCGCTGCGGCACGGGCTGACGCCGCTGCTTTGCATCGGGGAGAAGGAGGAAGAGCGCGATCAAGGCGAGACCGGCGCCGTGCTGGAGCGCCAGTTGCGGGCGGCCCTGGAAGGGTTCGAGCCGGGCGCTTTTAAGGAACTGGTGGTGGCCTACGAACCGGTTTGGGCTATCGGCACGGGGCGGGCCGCTTCGCCGGCCGATGCCGACAACGCTGCCGTCCTGGTGCGCCGGCTCGTGGAGCAGCTTTGGGGCAGCGAGGCGGCGTCTGCAGTGCGGGTGCAATATGGCGGCAGCGTCAACGCGGGCAATATCGGCGGCTTTGCCGCCCTTCCCTCCATCGACGGAGCCCTGGTGGGAGGGGCCAGCCTGGAGGTTGATTCCTTCATTTCCCTCATCCTTGCCGCCAGGGAGGCGGCCGGGTGCTGAATCCTGTAGCGCTGGTCATTCTGGACGGATGGGGCTGCCGCAGCGAGGCCGCCGGCAATGCCATTTGGCAGGCGCACACGCCGCAGATGGACTATTTTACAAGCAAATTTCCCTGGTGCCTGCTCGACGCCGCCGGCGAAGCGGTGGGCCTGCCGGCGGGGCAGATGGGCAATTCGGAAGTGGGGCATCTCAACCTGGGCGCGGGACGCATTGTCTACCAGGACCTCAGCCGCATTTCCCGCGCCATCAAGGACGGCTCCTTCTTTGAAAACCCCGTTCTTCGGGAAGCGATGCAATGGTCTCTCCAGCACGGCAGCAGCGTGCACCTGGTGGGCCTGGTCTCTGACGGCGGTGTGCACAGCCATGTGGACCACCTTGACGCCCTGCTGGAGCTGGCGGAGCGCCAGGGAGTGGAGCGAGTTTTTGTCCACGCCATTCTCGATGGTAGGGATACACCACCGGCCAGCGCCCGGCCGCACCTGGAGCGCTTCTACAAGCGCAGCCTGGAGCGGCGAAGGGGCTACATCGCCACCATTTGCGGGCGCTACTATGCCATGGACCGGGACAGGCGCTGGGAGCGCACGGCGAAAGCTTACGCCGCCTATGTTTACGGCGAGGGGAGGCGCGCCTTCGACCCGCTGCAGGCCCTGGAGGAGGCCTACAGCCGGGGCGAAACGGACGAGTTCGTTCAGCCGGTGGTGATAACGAACCGCGACGGGGAGCCGCTGGCGACGATGCGGGAACATGACAGCGTCATTTTGTTTAACTTTCGCCCCGACCGCGTTCGCCAGATCAGCCATGCCCTGGTGGACGAGGAGTTTACTTTCTTTGATCGGGGCCCGGCGGCGCCGCGGCTGCATGTTGTAAGCATGACCGAGTACGAGCGCACCCTCCCCCTGCCGGTGGCCTTCCCGCCGGAGTACCTGAAAAACACCCTGGGCGAGGTTTACAGCAATGCCGGCTGCTTGCAGCTGCGCATTGCCGAGACGGAAAAATATGCCCATGTAACCTTCTTCTTTAACGGGGGACGCGAAAAGCCCTTCCCCGGCGAAGAGCGGATCCTGGTTCCCTCGCCAAAAGTAGCCACCTACGACCTGCAGCCCGAAATGAGCTCGGCGGGGGTGGGCGAGGCGGCGGTGCAGGCCATCATGGAGGGGCGCTACCAGCTGATAGTAGTTAATTTTGCCAACGCGGACATGGTCGGCCATACCGGGGTCCTGGAGGCGGCGGTGAAGGGGGTGGAGGCGGTGGATCGGCAGCTCGGCCTGATTGCCCGGGCGGCGCTGAAGCGGGGCTGGCGGCTCATCATCTGCGCTGACCACGGCAACGCCGAGAGAATGATCGGTGAGCAGAACGGCGCCCACACCGCCCATACCACCAGCCGTGTGCCCTTCATCCTTATCGGGGCGGGCCAGGTGCGGCTGCGTCAGGACGGCTGCCTGGCCGATGTGGCCCCCACGGTCCTGGAGCTGGCCGGCTTGCCGCAGCCTCAGGAGATGACCGGGCGCAGCCTGATTACTTGACCGCCCCAGCGCCTTTCGGGCTGCTAAGCGCTGCGTCGTGATTCATCCTGGGCGAAGCGCAATATCTCTTCCACCAACCTGACGGAGAGAGATGACCAAGAGGGAGTGTTAGACGATGAAAGAACAGATCGCGGAAGTAAAAGCGCGGGAAATCCTCGACTCCCGCGGCAATCCCACCCTGGAAGCGGAAGTCATCCTGCAGGGAGGCTGGCGAGGACGGGCGGCTGTCCCCTCGGGAGCTTCTACCGGAGCCTTTGAAGCGGTGGAGCTGCGCGACGGCGACAAGAAGCGCTACCTGGGCAAGGGCGTGCTCAAGGCGGTGGCCAACGTCAACGAAAAAATTGCCCCCGCCCTGCGCGGCTTAAATGTTCTCGAGCAGCACCGTATCGACAGGGTGATGCTGGAGCTTGACGGGACCCCCAACAAGGAGAAGCTGGGCGCCAACGCCATTCTCGGCGTCTCCATGGCGGCGGCGCGCGTTGCAGCGGCCATGCTCAACCTTCCGCTCTACCGCTACCTGGGCGGGCTGCAGGGAGTGCTGCTGCCGGTGCCCTTCATGAACATTCTCAACGGGGGGAAGCATGCCGACAATAACGTGGACATCCAGGAATTCATGATCGTTCCCGCCGGTGCGGAGAACTTCAGCCGCGCCCTGCAGATGGGCACGGAGGTGTTTCACCACCTGAAAAAGATACTTGCTTCGCGCGGCATGAATACGGCCGTGGGCGACGAGGGCGGCTTTGCCCCCGACCTGGAATCCAATGAAGCGGCCCTGGAGGCGCTCACCGCGGCCATCGAAGCCGCCGGCTACCGTCCCGGCGAGGATGTTTTCCTGGCCCTGGACGTGGCTGCCACGGAGCTGCTCCAGGAGGGGGGCTACCGCCTGGAAGGAAAGCTGCACAGCGCCGATGAGCTCATCGCCTACTACCGCCGCCTGGCGCAGCGCTACCCCGTGATCAGCATCGAGGACGGCCTGGGCGAGGAAGACTGGGCGGGCTGGGCCCGCTTGACTGAGGCGCTGGGCGGGAGCCTGAAGCTGGTGGGCGACGATCTCTTTGTCACCAACCCGCAGCGCCTGGCGTCAGGGATCGAGAAGGGGATTGGCAACACCATTCTCATCAAGCTGAACCAGATCGGCACGCTCAGCGAAACCCTGGAGACCATTGCCCTGGCCCATCGCTCCGGCTACGGGGCCATTATCTCGCACCGCTCCGGCGAAACGGAAGACAGCTTCATTGCCGACCTGGCGGTGGCTTCAGGGGCGGGCATGATTAAAACCGGCGCCCCCTCGCGGGTGGACCGCGTGGCCAAGTACAACCAGTTGCTGCGCATTGAGGAATCGCTTGGTGAGAGCGCCCGCTTTGCCGGCCGGGCCATCTTGAGCAGATAAGCGTCTTCTTTCCCGGCATGCGCCGGCTCACAATGCTGGAACAACAGCTGTGAGCACGCAGCTGGAATTGTTTTTCAGGCCGATGAAAGATATTGTCGTTACGGTACCGCTTCCGCACCAGTTACATGAGGCCGGAAAGGTTATTCTAAATGCTTTTCGGGAGGAGGCTGTTTTATCATCTTTCATCGATCTGTCCCGGAAAAGCGCGCGAGAATCTTATTACCAGGTTCTCAAGCTCAAGCTTGCCCTCTACCACGAAGCAGGGCATCCTCTTTTCACGGCTCTAAGCGACGGCCGGGTTGTCGGTGCGGTCATTCTGAACAGCCCCCATGTCCATATTTCCAGGGGACGCTTGTTTCGGAAAGCGCTGCCGTCGCTGCCGCGTATGCTCGGCCTGCTGCCGTATTCCATCCGGGCAATGCGTCTCGGCAATCTGGTGAGGCCTCCCGCGAACCTGCCCGAGACGCATTACACTCTTGAACTACTGGCGGTACATCGACTACACCAGGGAAAGGGAGTGGGGCGGCTTCTTCTTGAGCACATAGCCCGGTTTTGTTCAGCTGACCAAACCGCTTCCGGCATCTACCTCCTCACGGGGGATGAGAAGAACCGGGCCCTCTATGAAAAATTTGGCTACCGCCTGTGGGAAAGCAGGCAGGGGGGGGCTCTTACCGTCTACCATATGTTCTTGGAAAACCGCGGCACGGTTTGCCGGTAGTCGCGTTTTGTGTTAGAATGAATGAGCTTTAGTTCAGGAGCGGGGGTGGCTTTATGCTGCTTTATATTCTCATTGCCTTTTATATTCTCATATGCTTAGGCTTGATCGCCTCGGTGCTGCTGCAGTCGGGGCGCAGCGCCAGCCTGGGGGTTATTGAGGGCGGCGCGCAGAGCCTCTTTGGCAAGAAGAAGGGCCTGGACGATGTGCTCAGCCGGGTGACTACAGGCCTGGCCATAGCGTTCATGCTCTTGACCATTGTGCTGACGATTTTACGATAGCTGACCCTGCTTACAGGCACGGGCCGGAGGAAGGGAGCCGCCTTCTGGGCGCTCCTTTTATTTTGCTCCGCCTGGGGGTATAATGTAGACAAGTTAGCATTAGAGTAAATTTATGGAGGAGAAACAGATGGATCGCCAAGAGGCACTGCGCCTGGTTAACCAGGAGGTTAAGACAAGGAACCTGGTCAAGCACATGCTGGCGGCGGAGGCGGTAATGCGCCGCCTGGCCCGGGAACTGGGGCAGGATGAGGAGCTCTGGGGCCTGGCCGGCCTGCTGCACGACCTTGATTACGACAAGACGGTGGACCAGCCCGAGCGGCATGGTCTTCTCGGGGCGCAGATCCTGGAGGAAAAAGGAATGCCCGCCGAGCTGGTACACGCGGTCAAGGCCCATAACGAGATGATCGGGGTGGAACGGGAGACGCTTCTCGACAAGGCCCTCTACGCCGCCGACCCGGTGACGGGGCTGCTGGTGGCCGCGGCCTTGATCCATCCTCAAAAAAAGCTGTCGGCAATTGACGTTCCCTTCGTCATGAATCGCTTTAAGGAGAAGAATTTCGCCCGCGGCGCGGATCGGGGCCAGATTGAGAGCTGCCGCGAGCTGGGCCTGGAGCTGGAACGCTTCATTGCCCTGAGCCTGGAAGCGATGCAGTCAATTGCTGCCGATCTGGGGTTGTAAGCACCGGCATGAAAGATCCGATAGTGGAATCATTTCCGCAGTGGCGGGAAAAGGTCATCCAAGTACTTGAAGGGCACCATCTCCCCTCCCTGACGCTGCGGCAGCTCAGCGCCGCCCTGGGGCTGCGGGAGGAAGAAAGAAAGCTACTGGCGGAGCTGCTGAAGGAGATGGCAGCCTGCGGCCTGCTGGTAAAGACGGGGCGGAACCGCTACGGGCTGCCCCGGCGGCATGACTGCGCCAGCGGGGTGGTGATGGGCAGCGGGCGCGGCTACGCCTTCATCCGGCCCGATTCCGGGGGCGAGGATATCTTCGTCCGCCCCGGCGCGCTGAAAAGCGCTGTTCACGGGGACCGGGTGCTGTTCCGCCTTGTCTCCCCCGGCGGCCGCCGCCGCAAGCCCGAGGGGGAGGTGGTGGCCGTCCTGCAGCGCGGCTGTGAGCAGCTCGTGGGGACGCTGGAGCGGCGCGGCAGGCACTACTACGTTATCCCTGACGATAGCCGCTTCGGCCGGGCGGTAGCCATCACGCGCAGCTTGCGGGAAGCACGCCGCGGCGATAAGGTCGTGGTGAAGATAGATGCCTGGCCGGAGGGGCGCGGCCCCTCCCGCGGACACCTGGTGGAGCGCATCGGTCCCCCGGGGGCCCCGGGAACGGAGCAACTCCTTTTTGACCGGCGCTACGGCATCCCCGGTGAATTTTCGCCGCGGGTTTTAAAAGAGCTGGAGACGCTCCCCCCCGAGGAGGACATCCCGCAGATTGCCTCCGCGGAGAAGCGCGCCGACCTGCGCAGCCTGCTCATGGTGACCATTGACGGGGAAGACGCCAGGGATTTTGACGACGCCGTCTCCCTGGAGCCGCTCCCTGAAGGCGGCTACCGCCTGGGGGTGCACATCGCCGATGTATCCTATTACGTCAGGGAGGGGCAGGCCATTGACCGGGAGGCGCTGGCGAGGGGTACCAGCATCTACCTCGTCGACCGGGCCGTGCACATGCTCCCGCCGCTGCTTTCGGAGAACCTCTGCAGCCTGAAGGCGGGCCAGGATCGCCTGGCCCTGAGCGTGCTGCTCCATCTTTCCCCCGCCGGCGACCTGGAAAGCTACCGTTTCCTGCCCAGCATCGTGCGGGTGTCGCGCCGCCTCACCTACCCCCAGGTGGAGGCCTTCCTGGCTGGTGAAAGCGATCTGGGCGGAGAGGGGGCGGATCCCGGGGAGATGCTGCGGCAGATGGACCGCCTGGCGGCGCTGCTGCGGCGCAGGCGGCTGCGGCGGGGCGCCCTCGATCTCGACCTCCCCGAGGCGCGCTTCATCCTCGATGAAGAGGGGAAGGTCACCGGCGTGGAGCGCCACCGGCCGGGCCGCGCCGAGTCGCTCATCGAAGAGTTCATGATCCTGGCCAACGAAGCGGTGGCCTCTCACTTCGCGCGGGAAGAGCTGCCCCTCATCTACCGGGTCCATGCCGTGCCCGATGCGGAGAAGCTGGCCGCGCTTCGCGAAACCCTTTTGCGGCTGGGCCACCCGGGCGTGGCCGGGCTGCGCGAGCTCAAGCCCCACCATTTAAAAACGCTCCTGGAAAAATCGGCCGGTGAACCCGCCGAAGCGCTCATCCGCTACCTGGTGCTGCGCTCCCTGCCGCAGGCCCGCTACAGCACCGTCAACGAGGGCCACTTCGGCCTGGCCTCGCGCTTCTACTGCCATTTTACCGCCCCTATCCGGCGCTACCCTGACCTGGTGGTGCACCGGGTGCTGAAGGAATCGCTGGCGCCGGGGGGGCTTAACGAAAGGCGGCGCGCCATTTTGCAGGCGCGGCTGCCGGGGATTGCCGCGCATGCCTCGGAGAGGGAGCGGGAGGCGATGGAGGCGGAGCGGGCCAGCGAAGACATGAAAAAGGCCGAATTCATGAAGGGGAAGCTGGGAGAGGTCTTCCCGGGGATCATCAGCGGTGTGACCGGCTTCGGCCTCTTCGTGGAGCTGGAGAACACGGTGGAGGGGATGATCCCCTTGAGCGAGCTGGACGATGATTACTATGCCTACCAGGAGGATAGGGCTGCCGTCGTCGGCGAGCGCACCCGCAAAGCCTACCGGCTGGGCGATCCTGTCCTTGTCCGGGTCGTCCGCGTAGATACCGCCGCCGGGAAGATCGCCTTCTCCCTGGTGGAGGAAGGATAGAACCGCCGGCGGGAATAAATATAAAATTTCTCAAAGGAGGCTGGTTTGTCCATGGATCTCTACGAAGCGCTGGAAGGAAGGCGCAGTATCCGCAAGTATACCGCCGATCCGGTACCCGACGAGACGCTGCAGAAGCTGCTGCAAGCCGCCCGCCTGGCCCCTTCGTGGAAAAACGGCCAATGCTGGCGCTTTATTGTCGTCCGCGATCCATCCCGCAAGCAGCAGCTCTCCGCTTCGCTGCCCGATGGCAATCCCTGCAAAAGGGCCATTGCCGAGGCACCCGTGGTGATCGTGCTCTGCGCAGACCCGCACGCTTCGGGGCATCAAGATGGCAAGGACTACTACCTGCTCGATGCCGGCCTAGCCATGCAACAGCTCATGCTGGCTGCCCACGCCGAGGGCCTCGGTACCTGCTGGGTGGCCTTGTTCGATGAGGCTGCGGCTCGCCCGGCCTGCCATGTTCCCGAGCCTTACCGCATCGTCGCCCTGACACCCCTGGGGGTGCCTGCGCACCAGCCCTCGCCGCGCCCGCGCCGGGAGCTGAAGGAAATTGTCTTTGCTGAAGAATGGGGAAAACCACTGGAATAAAGTAGGAGGAGGAATAATCCATGCAAGAAGTGCTTCAGTTTTTGAAAGACAACGCCCCCTTTTACGTGGCCACTGTCGACGGCGACAAGCCCAGGGTTCGCCCCTTCGGCTTCGTCATGGAGCATGACCACAAGCTCTGGTTCTGCACCAACAATAGAAAAAATGTCTACAAGCAGCTGCAGGCCAATCCCAGCGTGGAGATAACGGCCACGGCGCCCGACAAAACCTGGCTCCGCCTGCGGGGGAAGGCGGTTTTTGGCACTACCCGCGCCATCAAGGCAAAGGCCCTGGAACTGGCCCCCGTTCTAAAGAACATGTACTCCGTGGACGACAACCTCTTTGAGCTCTTCTACCTTGAGGAAGCAGAGGCCACCTTTTGCAAGCTCACCGGAGAGCCCATTAAAACGATAAAGCTTTAAATTGACCTTAAATTATCCTTTCTTCTTGAGCTCAGCCAGGCATGGGCCGCTTTCCACATCTCGCCCATGAACAGGGGGGTTAGGGAAAGGGCCGCCACGTAGAACCACTTCTCCGGGTCAAGGGGCACCACGTGGAAGATGCCGGCGACAGCCGGGACCAGCAGCACAAACAGCTGCAGGGCGCCAGAGATGACCACCGCGCCCAGCAGCTGGCGGTTGGCGTAAAAATTACGTCCCACCACGGAGTGGTGCAGCGAGCGGAAGTTAAAGACATGCACCAGCTGGCAGAGAGACAGGGTGGCAAAGGCCATGGTGCGCCCCACTTCCACGGATTCGCCGGCCCCGACGGAAAATGCCGCCAGGGTGATGAGGCCGATGAGCAGGCCGAAGGCGATGAGCGTCCGCACCGTGTGGGCGTCAAAGAGGCCGCTCTGGGGATCCCGCGGCGGGCGGCGCATCATGTCGCTCTCCCGCGGGTCCACTCCCAAGGCCAGCGCCGGCAGGGTGTCGGTAATGAGGTTGACCCAGAGGATCTGGATGGGCAAGAGGGGCAGGGGCCAGCCCAGCAGGATGGCGAGGAAGATGGTCACGATCTCGCCGGCGTTGCAGGAGAGGAGGAAGAATACCGCTTTCTTGATATTTTCGTAGATCACCCGCCCCTCCTCCACGGCGTGCACAATGGTGGCGAAGTTGTCGTCGGCGAGAACCATCTCCGCCGCCTCCTTGGCCACGGCGGTGCCTGTCCGCCCCATGGCCGTGCCGATGTCGGCCTGCTTGAGGGCGGGAGCGTCGTTGACCCCGTCGCCGGTCATGGCCGCAATCTCCCCGTTGGCTTTCAGCGCCCTGACGATGCGCACCTTCTGCTCCGGCGCCACGCGGGCGAAAACCTTCAGCCGGTCGATGCGGGCGGCCAGCTCCTCGTCGTCGATCTGCTCTAGCTCCAGGCCCGTGATAATCTCATCCCTGCTTGAGGCCAGGCCCAGCTCCCGGGCTATGGCCAGCGCCGTCTCCGCGTGGTCGCCGGTGATCATCTTCACATCGATGCCCGCCTCGTGGCAGGTCTTGATGGCTTCCTTCGCCTCGGGGCGCGGCGGGTCGATCATGCCCATGAAGCCGGCAAAGACAAGCTCTCTTTCCGCCTCTTCCATGGGCAGGCAGGCGGCTTCTTCCGGCAGCGGGCGAAAGGCGAAGCCAAGAACGCGCAGGGCATCCCGGGCCATCTCCCCGTTGCGGGAGAGCAGCTCCTCCTTCTGCGAGGCGGTCAGTTCCTCCAGGCCCGAGGGGGTTATGCGGTAGCGGCAGCGCTCCAGCACCATGTCGGGAGCCCCCTTGGTGAGGAGCCAGGCGCGGCATTCTTTCAAGCCCGGCCAGGGCAGTGCCAGGTCGCCGAGGTGCACCGTGCTCATCAGCTTGCGCGTGGAGTCAAAGGGGTATTCGTGAATGCGGGGCAGCGCTGCCGCCAGTTCGCTGCGCACTAGGCCGGCTTTTTCGGCAACGGTGATCAATGCTCCCTCGGTAGGATCGCCCACCACCTTGAACTGCCCTTCCTCTTCCAAGATACAGGCGTCATTGTTCAGAAGACCGATGGTTAGAAGGAGGCGCAGCAAGCGATCCTGGAGCGGCTCAATGACCTCATCTCCCGACAAAAATTCTCCCTTGCTTTTATAACCTTCCCCGGTAACCTTGATGGGAGCTGCGCCGTAATCGATTCGCCGGACAGTCATCTCGTTTTGGGTCAGCGTGCCCGTTTTATCGGAGCAGATTACCGTGGCCGCCCCCAGGGTCTCCACCGCCGGAAGCTTGCGGATGATGGCTTGCTGCCGGGCCATGCGCTGCACGCCCAGTGCCAGGACGATGGTGATGATTGCGGGCAGTCCCTCGGGAATGCTGGCCACGGCCAGGCTGACCGAGGTGAGGAACATGGGCAGGATGTCGATTCCGCGCAGCACGCCCAGGATAAAGATGAGGGCGCAGAGAAAGATGGCCAGAAGGCCCAGCCGCCGCCCGAAGTGATCCAGCTTCTTTTGGAGCGGTGTCTTCTCCACCGGGGCGGCCTGAATCATCCCGGCAATGTGGCCGATCTCCGTGTTCATCCCCGTGGCGGTAACCAGGGCGCAGCCGCGGCCCGCCGTGGCCATTGTCCCCATGTGGACCATGTTTTTCCGGTCGGCCAGCGGCAGCGTTTCGGGGGCAATAAAGGCGGCATCTTTCTCCACGGGGACCGATTCGCCGGTTAAAGCCGACTCGTCTACGGCGAGGCTGGCCGCCTCCACGAGGCGAGCGTCGGCGGGTATGTAGTCTCCCGCCTCCAGCACCACCAGGTCCCCGGGCACGAGCTCGCGGGCGGGAATTTCAAAAACGGCACCCTCCCGGACCACCTTGGCCGTGGGTGCGCTTAATGTTTTCAACGCGGCCAGGGATTTTTCAGCCTTGTATTCCTGGATTACCCCCAAGACGGCATTCAGGAGAACCACGGCCAAAATTACGATGGCGTCAGTGGTTTCGCCGATGGCCAGGGAAATTACCGCCGCCGCTATGAGCAGTATGACCAGGAATTCCTTGAACTGGCCGAGAAACATTTCCCAGACGGTAATTCCCTTTTGCTCCTCCAGTTCATTCAGGCCGTACTGCTTTCGGCGCTGCTCCACCTGCTCATGGGTCAAACCCCGACTGCAATTAGAATCCAGCGCTTCAGCCAAGTCTGCGGTGCTGAGCGTATACCATTCCCTTTCCAAGAGGTCTACCCCTTCCTGTAAAATATTGACCCATAAAAACAAGAAAAACCCCCAACATGATTACATGTCAAAGGTCTCGCTGCTTGCTGAGAGCAAGAGATGGACCAGGTATTGCTACCGGGATGTTGGCCCATCTGACAGGTCAATCCTGCCAGTTACTCCCCTTTGCCCTGATTATATCTATGGTAGATAAGAGGGTCAAGCAACCCCGCCCGGCAGCCCGCAAAATGGGACAACGGGGACGTACCTTTTTGTCCCACTTTTTTGTCATCATGGGTGAAGTGAAGGCTACCAAGCAGCGCCGTCCCCATTAAACTTCCATAACCATCCAGCGTTTTTCTTGACGCCCGGTGGTGCGGGTGTTATGATATCGCTGCAGAAAGATGGAGCAGCTTGTTGCAGCGGGGGAGCTGGCATCATGGAGAAGTTAATCAGCCGCAACCGCAAGGCTTACCATGACTACCACATTGACGAGACCTACGAGGCCGGGATCGTGCTTACCGGGACGGAGGTGAAGTCCCTTCGCGCCGGCAGGGTTAACCTGAGAGACAGCTATGCCCGGGTGGAGGGGGGAGAGCTTTTTCTCTACAACATGCACATAAGCCCCTATGACCAGGGCAACCGCTTCAACCACGACCCGCTGCGCACCCGCAAGCTGCTCATGCACAAGGCGGAGATCGCCCGCCTTGCCGGCAAGGTTAAAGAAAAGGGCTATACCCTCATCCCGGTGAAAATTTACCTGAAGAAGGGCCTGGTGAAGGTTGAGCTGGCCCTGGCCCGGGGGAAGCGGCTCTACGACAAGCGGCAGGCCATTGCCGAGCGCGAGCAGCGCCGCGAGATGGAGCGGAGCCTGAAAGACAAGATGCAAGGCTGGTAGTGCACCAGGCTGCCCTCCTTAGGACAATGCTCGAAGGAGGCGATGGACGGCTCAAGGTAGCGGCAAGGGAATGCTCTATCCATGGCAAATGCCGTAAAGTTTAGAATTAAAGGTCTTTATTTCTCCAGCGGCATCGGTTATAATATGTAAGGAGATACTTTAAAGCATGGGGGCGTAAGGATTCGACGGGGGTTGTGGAAGCAGGAATAGCAGGCCCGGGACCATGGCCCGGTAAAAACATGGAACGGCAATAAACGCCAACGACAATCTCGCTTACGCTGCTTAATTAAAGCAGCGCGTCCCCTTTCTCCTTGACCGGGGGAGAAAGCAGGGGCGACGACCAACCGGCCTACCGCTGCAGGCGGCCGCTCCACCGCAGCAGCGGGAAATGCAACGGAGACGGCAGCGGCGGATCCCGCTCCGGGGAGACGGCGCTGCGAGATGAAAACCGGAGCTAAGCCTGTAGAGGTTCCTGTGGCCCGGCCTTCGGACGCGGGTTCGATTCCCGCCGCCTCCACCAGTTTTTTACCTTGCCAGGTAAACCTCGAGGGAAAAGGGCTGTCTTCTTGTGAAGCAGCCCTGTTCATTTTAAGATGGGAAATAGGCAAGCGAGGGGGAAATTAATATGAACAGGGTTATCGAAACGCTGCAACAGAGAACATCCCTACGAAAGTACGATCCCAGGCCCATCTCGGATGAGCACCTGGAGATCATTCTTCATTGCGCCATGCGGGCGCCAACCGCGGGGAACATGATGCTTTACTCCGTGATCATAGTGGAAGACCAGGAGAAGAAGGAGATCTTAAGCCGCACCTGCGACAACCAGCCCTTTATTGCCAGGGCGCCGCTGGTGCTCATTTTTGCCGCCGACTACCAGAAGTGGTTCGATTACTACAGGGCCGGCAAGGTGGAGGATTTCTGCCGCCGGGAAAAGATCCCCTTTGCATATCCATCGGAAGCAAATTTGCTGCTGGCCGCCTGCGATGCCCTGGTGGCGGCGCAAAATGCGGTTATTGCCGCCGAATCCCTGGGCATCGGTTCGTGCTATATCGGCGACATCATGGAAAGGTACGAAGAGCACAAAGAGCTTTTCCACCTGCCAGACTTTGTTTTTCCCGTGGCCATGCTCTGCATGGGCTACTACCAGGAGGGCTACAAAAAGAGCTTTCGTTCGAGATTTGCGAAAGAATTCGTGGTATTCAGGGACAGCTACCGCAGGCTCAGCGAGGAAGAACTAAAGGACATGTTCAGCTCCCTCGAACAAAACTTTAACAGAGACAACCCCTACCGCGCTGAGAATTACGCCCAGCTGCACTATGCCATAAAAACCGGCGCCCCCTTTGCAAGGGAGATGGCCAGGTCGGTACGCGAAGCGCTTAAAATATGGAACGGCAAAGGCGTTGATTAACCGCCCCCGCTGCGGCAGCTTCCTAATCTTGACATAATATCCTGTTAATTATATGATATCTGCGCCGGCAAGCGGTAGGAAACTCAAGAGAGGAGACGATTTTTATCAAGCGCTGCCTGGATGAACAAATGGGCAAGATCCGCATCATCTATGCTACGAAAACGGGGCATTCCAAGAAAATTGCGGAAGCCATGGGGAAGGCCTTGTATGTCAAGGCGGAAAATGTATCAACCCGTCCCGTTTTAGAGGATGTGGATCTGCTTTTTATTGTCGGGGGCATATACGGGGGCGAAAGCCTGCCGCTGCTTCTGAACTTTGTGAAAGCTTTGGATAGAGGAAAGGTAAAAAGAGCCGTGTTGGTAACATCCTGCGCCACGAAAAAGCACAGGCAGGACAGTGTCCGGAAACTTCTCCAGCAGAAAGGAATTGAAGTGCTGGACGAAATAATCTGCCCGGGAAGCTTTTTATTTATTCGCTTTGGCCACCCCAATAAAAGGGATATAGAGGAAGCGGTGAATTTCGCCCTCCGGATAGCGGGAAAGGAGCGTGAGCGTGTTGAGTAAGGTTTTCAAAGCGGCGGGAATTGTCCTGGCTTTTTTAATCATCATTGGGCTTGGCGTCTATGCTCTGGCGGCAGTTATCGCCAAAAAGAATTTGTCCATGCTGGAATATAAGAGCGTTGACATGGACACGGTGGCGGATGGAGTCTACCAAGGGGAAGCTGATGCCAGGCTGGTTTTTGTCAGGGTGGAGGTAAGCGTGAAAGACCATCGCATCGAAGATATCAAAATCCTGGAGCATAAAAACGGCCTGGGCCGCAAGGCGGAAGCCATTATCGAAGCGATGATGGAGCAAAACAGCTATGAAGTGGATGCCGTCAGCGGGGCCACCCTTTCAAGCGAGGCCATAAAAAGTGCCGTGAGCAAAGCCCTGAAAAAAGGCTGCAGCGTCTGAGGATAATCAGCGGGCAGGCGTGACCTGCCCATCAGGAAGCAAGAAGCAGGAATATGGAAGCAAGAAATTGTCTAAAACCGGGTACTAACGTTTCATAGATCAAAGGCACGGTTTGTGCTGCAGTTAAAACTCATTTATAAGTTAAAAAATCTTTTGTGTGCGTAGGGGCGGGCTTCCACGCCCGCCCGCTACATTATTTACTCCTTGAAAAAGGTTTAAACCGTTATTTCCCCCTTGAAAAAAGGGGAAGGGGGATTTTTCTTTTATTGCACCCCCAATATGGCTATGCTGCACACATTCTGGTGCGGCACCCCGCCGAGGTTGTGGGTCAGCCCCAGGCGGGCGTTTTTCACCAGGCGATCCTCCGGCCAGCGCTGCAAAAGCTGGTTGTAAATCTCGTAGATCATCCGCAGCCCCGATGCGCCGATGGGGTGGCCGAAGCATTTCAGCCCCCCGTCGGTCTGGCAGGGCAGCTCCCCATCGAGATCGTAGAAGCCGCTTAAAATATCATCGGGTGCCCGGCCGGGTACCGATATGCCCAGGTCTTCCATGGTCACCATCTCGGTGATGGAGAAGCAGTCGTGCACCTCCATGAGGTCGATCTCTTCGCGGGGATTGGTGATCCCCGCTTCCTCGTATGCCCGTTGCGCCGCCAGGCGGGTGGTGATGATGCCCGCCCCGTCCCAGCGGTGGTAGAGCGCCTCCTCGCCGGAGCTGACGGCAATTTGCAGCGCCTTCACTAGGACCAACTCCTGGTTGGGCTTGACCCGGCGGGCGATTTCGGGCGTGGTCACGATGGCCATAGCTGCCCCGTCGCTGACGCCGCAGCAGTCAAAAAGGCCCAGGGGATAGGCCACAATGGGCGAAGAGGATATCTGTTCCTCGCTCACCGCTTTCCGCAGGTGGGCGCGGGGATTCTTGGCTCCATTCTGGTGGCTTTTCCATGAAATATGCGTGATGGCCTCCTTGATCTTTTCCATGGGCACGCCATACTTCGCCGAGTAGGCCGTGGCCAGCTGGGCGAAGAGGCCGGGCGCGGTGGCGTTGGGTGAGATCATCCGTGAAAGCTGGCCGAAGATGGGAGAATCGGGCAGCCCCCCGTAGCCCACATCCTTAAGCTTCTCCACGCCCACGGCGAGGGCGATGTCGTACGCCCCTGAAGCTACGGCGTAGCAGGCGCCGCGGAAGGCCTCCGTTCCCGAGGCGCAGAAATTTTCCACCCGGGTGACGGGGATAAAGGGCAGGTGCAGGGTGGAGGCCAGGTAGCAGCCGCCTTTGCCGATATTGACCTCGTCTATGTGGTTGCCGATCCAGGCGGCCTGGATGTCCTTTTTATCAATTCCGGCATCGGCGATGCACTCGCGGAAAGCCTCGATGAGCAGGTCACTGGAATCGAGATTCCAGTGTTCGCCGAAGACGGTGCAGCCCATTCCCAGGATAGCCACTTTGTCGCGGATTCCTGAGGCCATTTAGGACACCTCCTCACTTACCGGCACTGCCTTCCAGAAATAGAAGGTTATGTCCCGCCTGGGGTCGTAGTACTTGATCCGGAAGGAAAACTCCACCGGCTTGCCTACCCGCAGGTCATCAAGGGTGCAATCGGTGAATTCGAACATGGCCCGTCCTCCCCCGTTGAAGTCCACGTTGCCGTAGATTGCCGGGGGGTTGATGGTGGCGGCGAGCATATCCGAAGTGTAGCTGACGATCTTGCCTCCCTTGTCGGAGAGGTTAACCGGCTCCATCTGGTCAACGGCCCCGCAGTCAGGGTTCACGCAGACCCGCTGCGGCGGGTATTGCTGCGTGCCGCATTCCCGGCAGCGGCTTCCCTGCAAGCCGAGGATGGCCTTGCGGCTGCGCCAGGCCATGGACCAGCGCGTCACCTGATCTTCTTCGCCGCGCAGGCCCAGCTCTACCGGGGCAATTCTTCGCCAGGCCAGGTACTTGCTGTAATTGTCCAGTTCGGTACGGCGGGAGAGGGTGTCGGAGAAGCGCTTCCTCCGGCTGAACTTTTCTATCTCGGGGGTTGCCTCGAAATAAAGGGCGTCGCAGCCGCTGCCGTAGCTGACAAGCAGCAGCTTGTCGCCGGGCGAGGCCTCTTCCAGAGCTCTGGTGAACATGAGCAGCGGGTGGGCCGTGCCGGTGTCGCCGCACTCCTGGAGGAGGTCGTCTTCCACCTGGGCCGGATCCAGCCCCAGCTTTTTGTTGATGTTTCTGCGGGCCGCCCCGTAGTAGCAGGGGTAGATGACCCTGGCAAAATCCGAAGGCTTGAGGCCGAAGCGGCGGCAAAGGCCGTTCACCACTTCGGGAATAAACTGCTCGAAGCCCACATCTCTTATCCAGCGCTCCTCCCACTGCCGGTTGTAGAGAGTTGCGGCGCCGCGGTACTGGTCAACGAAATCATAAGACAGGGAGTAGGAGCCCTTGAACAGGGCGATGGGCTTGTTGCCGCCCACGAGCAGGGCGGCGGCGCCGTCTCCGAAAACCATCTCCTGCAGCGAACCCATCTTGCCGAGGCGGCAGTCGGCGGCGCAAACCAGCGCCGGCCTGCCGCTGTTGGCTGCGCTCCATTCCAGGGCCGCCAGCAGCGCGCTGGTGCCGGCTTTTAGCGCCCCCCCGAAATCGGCGCTGCGGATCTCCTCGGGGGCGCCGAGTGCCCCGGCAACGATATTGGCGCATTGCCGCTCCTTGTAGGGGGCCGTGGTGGTGGCCAGGTAGACGGCGCCAAGTTCATCGGGCATGAATCCCTGCAGGCAGCGTTTCCCCGCCGCTGCGGCCATGGTGACGGCATCCTCGTCAAAGTTGGCCACGGCCTTGTCTCCAGCGGCATTCATGATCAAGGCCGGGTTCAGCCATCCCATGGCGCTGAAAATTTTCATTCGGTTCAGCCGGAAGCGGGGCAGGTAGGCGGCATAAGAGACAATGCCGATCATGCGCTTTCCCTCCAGTTTATGGGTTTAGCCAGACGGCGGCGTTGGTCAGGCAGTATTCACCCCGCTCGGCGGTTTTGGATCGGATGATAATCTGGTCGGGCTTTTCCTGCCACATTTCGGTGACAATGCTCTCTCCGGGAAAGACATGCCGTGAAAAGCGCACCTTCATGGCTTTGAACTTTGCCGGGTCATTGTTGCAGTATGCGCGGAGCACCGCCCTGCAGGCGAATCCCATGGTACAGAGCCCGTGCAAGATGGGCTTGGGGAAGCCGCCCATCGCGGCAAAGGCGGGATCGGCATGAAGTGGGTTTAGGTCTCCGGAGAGGCGGTAAAGCAGGGCTTGCTGTGGCAGCGTGGGCATGGTGACCACTTTATCCGGCTCCCGCTCCGGCGGATCATTGCCCGGCTCGGGCCCTTTATCCCCGCCAAAGCCTCCCTCGCCGCGAATGAAGACGCCGAATTTATTTAAAAAGACGGCTTCATCCTTTGTGTCCCTGGTTACCACTTCGATTTCGATAAGGGCTCCCTTGCCCTTGTCATAGAGCGCGGCAATGCGTGGATAAGAGGTAAGCTTCCCTTCGATGGGAATGGGCTTGTAGATTTCCAGGTATTGCTCTCCGTGCAGGAGCATGGCCAGGTTTATATCCACCCCTTCCAGGCCGATTATTCCTGTCAACGCAGGGAAGGGGGGAATTACGGCGAATGTGGGGAGGACCTGCAGTTCGTTCTCGTAGACAAACTTTAACTCATCTTCTTCGGCTCCGGCCCCGATGCCGAGAGCGTAAAGAATAACGTCGCGGTTTTGGTACACGTATTCCAGGGGTTTTAACTCCTTACCCACAATTTGCGGGTCGATGGGCATATTATCCCTCCTTAAAAGCAATAATCCGCCCGCATATTTAAGACATCTTGGAGAGAATAACCCCGGTTTGCTCTGTGGCCGAGCTGTACTCCCGGCCGCCTTCCAGCGATTTGATGGCATCAAATTTTTCGGCAATCATGTCCGGCGTGATTTCGGCAGTGATGTCCAATACTACGCCCGGGCCCTCTATTATTGCCGCCCGGCTGAAGTAGCCGCCGCCGGCGGTAAAGATCTTGCCGCTCTCCTGGAATTGCTCTGAGCACATGTAAGCAACCACGGGGGCCACGTATTCGGGTTTGAGCTTTTCCACGATGTCGGGCGGCATCACCGTTGCGGTAAGCCTGGTGCCGGCAGTGGGCACGATGGTATTGGCTAGTATGCCGTAGCGTGCTCCTTCCTGGGCCACACAGTTCATCAGTCCCACAATGCCCATCTTAGCGGCCCCGTAGTTGGTCTGGCCAAAGTTGCCATAGAGGCCTGCCACCGAGGCGGTAGAAACGATGCGCCCGTAGTTCTGCTCCCGCATGTAGGGGAAGGCTGCCTTGGTGCAGAAATAGGTGCCGTTCAGGTGGACCTCGATTACCTTAAGGTAATCGGCGATTTCCATTTTCATCAAGCTCTTGTCCCGCAGTATGCCCGCATTGTTGATCAATATGTCGATTCTTCCGTATGTGTCGATGGCCGTTTGAATGATCTTTTGGGCGCTTTCCCATTCGGCGACGCTGTCATAGTTGGCCACGGCTTCTCCTCCATCGGCTTTGATCTCGTCAACCACCTTCTGTGCCGGCGTGCTGTCGGCTCCGTGTCCGTCAAAAGTGCCGCCTAGGTCATTGACCACCACCTTGGCGCCTCGGGCGGCAAGCAACAAGGCATATGCCCTGCCCAGCCCTCCCCCGGCGCCTGTTACAACTGCCACCCTGCCGTCAAAGCGAATTTCTGCCATTAAAACAACTCCTTTCATGTAGTCTCAGGTATAGTTTACATTAAATTCTTGATATAATCAATATTCAAAACATATTATTCTTATTAATCAACACAGCATGAAATTTATTCTAACCTGGCTTGAAAAAGATGCAAATTTTCTACCGGTATTGCCAGTCAGCACGATCCGGCTTTATTTTAAACAGGACTCTATGAACTGATTTGTGAGGAAGTTTAGATGAAGAAAGAGTCATGAACTTGACGCTTGCGTTGATTTTATATTACATAAAAAAAGGAATCATATAAGGAAAGTAGAATTATGACATATGTATGGCAGAAAGGGGCACATTCTGGATATATGAGAAGGATCTAAAAAACAAAAAGCGAAAATTGAAAAACTAATATTTAAAACATGGCAAGGGTGAACATAATGATCTTTGATAATTGGTACTACCATTTGCTGCGAATAATACCTGAGGCTATTGCTACAGTCGCATTAGGTACAGCCTTAATTAAAGAAAAATATAGTCTAAAACAAATTTCTATAGCCGGCTTTATTGTTGGTATAATAAATTTTATATTACAACGGTCTCCAATTAAATACGGCGTGCACATTCCGCTAGGCATTATTGTTTTTGTTCTAACGCTGAGCTTAGTTCTTAAACTAAGCGTGTTAAAAAGTGCCATAGCTGCTCTTTTATCTTTTATGATCTTGGTTCTTGCTGAATGGATTACATTATTAGTACAGACTAGATTGCTTGGGTTTTCTGAAGAACAAATTCTTGGTGGCACTGATTTATCAAAAATAGTATTTAGTTTACCACCCATAGTAATAGTTTTAGTTTTGGCATTAATTATGCAACTAAGACTATGCCTTTATCATGGGGGGCAATAAACAATAAAGTTGCCTGAGATTTTATCAGACAAAATTAGCGCTATTCTTATGTTAAACGGAGAGCAACGCGATGTAATTAGTTATGGTTTATCTGTTCTTACAAGCAATATCTTGGGTATAGCAGGTGTGCTTTTTATAGCATATATGTGGGGGGCATTTATTTCTACACTTGCTCTGTTAATTACTCTTTTGTTGTTACGCCCCAATGCGGGGGGGGCACATTGCAGCAACTCTTTTAACTGCAGTCTTATTGGTTATGTTTTATTACCACTATTGGGATATGGAGCCTTCTGGTTTAGCTCATTCCCCCTTTCCATTCAACGAATATATATTGTTGCTTGTGCTTGCCTTGGCCTAACAGGGATATTTACAAGAGCGCCTTATTTTACTCAAAGTAAGCCTAGGGCTGAGATAAGAAGCAAAAAGTTAAAAACACGCGCATTAATAATAGCAATGATATCTTTAGTGGTTGCGTTAATATTTAATATTATTGCTAGGCATGAGTGGGCTATGGGTATTGCAACTGGCTTGCTTTTCCAGGGGCTGGTTTTGTTACCACCGGGTATTAAAGTAATTCAATATCTTGATAACTATTTATTAGAGCAATTTATTAAAATTAAAAAGGAGGTGAACTGAAATGAAAAAGAAAATACTGGTCGCTTTAGCTTCTGCTATAGCCTTCATTGCTGTTTTTGTCGCTCAGATTAGTGCCGCTTCAGCTTGTTTCTGGTGCTTGTATGATCCTGAATTGCCGGAAGGTTTGAAGTAAAAGGCGGATAGGTTGTAAGCAGGGAGAATATAGCCTATTTATCTCCCTGCTTTATTATAATTGCTTTTATGAGGAGAAAAATGGGGCAATGCTATATTCGAGAAAAGAACGGTATAAAAGATTGTTACAGATGGCTCCCATTGTAAGGATATTTTCAACGTTGTTTATCACGATGGCGGTAATTAGCATTCTTCCCTTTCCTAATGATACATTAATATCTACTTATATAATTTTAATGGTTTCACAATTATTTCTTATATTGTTATCTTTATATTTGTTTATTTTTGGCTACGAAAATTTCAGATCTAAAATTGCTAAAACCAATGTTCTAAGCCCGATTTATTTAGATTACATAACCTTAATTGGTAGTATTGCCTTAATATCAATTATTTGCCATGTTACAGGCGGGAACCAAAGCCCTTATAAAATTCTTTTCCTCCCCACGATCCTCTTTTATACCGTCCGCTTCGGCCAGAAGTGGGGTCTTGCCGCTTCCGGCATAACCGCCTTTACTTTGGCAGCAACCAACGTGGCAGCTTTTGCCCAGGATGAAGCGCTAAACCTGGAGCTCGACTTCGTCTATGTCGGAATATTTTTTTTGACCTCCTGGCTGGTAGGATCGATGGTCGACATGGAGCGCCACATCAGCGACCGCCTCTCCAAGCAGGTCAACGTTGATGATCTAACGGGGCTCTATAACCGGCGTTTTCTGCAGGAGGAGCTTAAGCGCAGGACTGAAGAAAACGGCGACATCCCCTTTGCCTTGATCATGATGGACCTGGATTACTTTAAGTATTTCAACGAAACCCGCGGGCAACAGGCAGGCGACCAGCTCCTTGTAGAAGTGTCCGAGGTTATCGTGGACACGGTAAGGGATCCGGAAAAAGTTTTTCGCGCCGGCAGCGATGAATTTGCCGTTATCGTAGAACACGGGGACCAGGAGAAAGCACTGGCTCTGGCGGAGGAGATACGGAAAAATATCAAAGATAACGTGGCCGTAACTGACAGGGAAGGTTATTGGGATTATGACTTAACCGCCTCCCTGGGCCTTGCTTTTTACCCGGCGGATGGAACTACAAGGGAGGAGCTTGTCGACAAAGCCGAACAGGCTCTTTACAAGGCCAAAGCAATCAGCGGGAACAAGGTTGAAACCTTTTTCTCTGTCCTGGAATTTCTCAAATCCCAGGTAGATGCCTCGGAGGAGGAGATGTTCAACAAGCTAACTGCCTTCCTGGCCATCATCAACGCCAGGGACAGCTATACATATGGCCATTCAGAGAGAGTGCTGGTGTACGTCAGCATTATCGCTACGCTTGTGGGAATGCCGCCCCAGGCAAAAAAACATTTGCAATACGGTGCCTACCTGCATGATATAGGCAAGATCGAAATAGACAGGGCCATCCTGAATAATCCAAGCCAATTGAGCGACTCAGAATGGGAGATTATGAAGAAACATCCGCTTTGGGGAGCCAACATTGCCCGGCAGATCAAAGCCCTCAACCCGGCCATCCCGGCCATCCTTTACCACCACGAACGCTATGACGGCAAAGGCTATCCCTTCAGCCTGGCGGGAAAAGAGATCCCCCTGGAGGGGAGGATTTTGGCCCTGGCCGATTCCTTTGACGCCATGACGGTGGAGAGGCCTTATCGCAAGGCGACCTCCTTTGTCGACGCCATTGCCGAGCTGGAAAGAAACAGTGGGAGCCAGTTTGATCCCGAGATAGTTGAACTGTTTACTGGATTTTTAAAGCAGTATCAAAGTGTTGAAGAGCTCCTTTCTTTGAAAATAAAGGAGCAGTACCTGCTTTAAAGTTCCTGTTCCACCTGCTTGCCGTCCCCACGCACCAGCCCGCAGCCTCCCCAAAAGAGGAAAGGCATCCCGCGTTAGCGAAATAAATTCATGCTTTTAAGTCTATTCTTAATCACTACCGGCGGCAGAGGCCGCGGGTGAAATCGAGGGAGGGCTGAGAGCAGTGAAGGAAGTAGTTGTTGTCAGCGCTGCAAGGACTGCAGTGGGCACTTTTGGCGGTTCATTGAGGGATATCCCGGCGGTAGACCTGGGCAGCATCGCCATCAAAGCAGCCCTGGAGAGAGCCGGCCTTGAGTCGGGCGAGGTAGACGAGGTGTTGATGGGGTGCGTTCTGCAGGGCGGATTGGGTCAGAACGTTGCCCGGCAGGCGGCAATTAAGGCCGGCATTCCGCCAGATGTTCCTTCCACCACCATTAACAAGGTCTGCGGCTCGGGGTTGAAAGCCATCACTGCGGCCGCCACGGCGATCCGTGCCGGGGAAGCCGATATCATTGTAGCCGGCGGCACGGAAAACATGAGCGCCGCAGCCTATGCCGTAATGGGAGCGCGCTGGGGCCTGCGCATGGGCGATGTCAAAACTGTTGATCTGATGATCAAAGATGGCTTATGGTGCGCTTTTGGTGACTACCACATGGGTATTACCGCTGAAAATATTGCCGAAAGATTTGGTATTACCCGGGAAATGCAGGATGAATTTGCCCTGCAGAGCCAGGAGAGGGCCCGCGCCGCCATCGAGAGCGGTCGGTTTAAGGAAGAAATTGTCCCCGTGGTCGTGCCGCAGAAAAAAGGCGACCCCATTATTTTTGAAGTGGATGAGCATCCGCGGGAAACTTCTCTCGAAGCACTGGCCAGGCTGCGCCCTGCTTTTAAAAAAGAGGGCACCGTTACAGCTGGAAATGCTTCCGGGATCAATGACGGCGCCGCTGCTGTGGTGGTGATGAGCCTTGACAAGGCCAGGGAAAAGGGTCTTGAACCGATGGCTTTCATCCGCAGCTACGCCTCTGCAGGCGTGGATCCGGCCATCATGGGGACAGGACCGGTGCCGGCCTCGCGCAAGGCCCTGGCTGCTGCCGGATGGTCGGTGGGGGATCTTGATCTTGTTGAGGCCAATGAAGCTTTTGCCGTTCAGGCCCTTTATGTTTTAAGGGAGATGGAGTTTGATCCGGACAAGGTTAATGTAAACGGCGGGGCCATAGCCCTGGGACACCCCATTGGCGCCAGCGGGGCACGCATCTTCGTCACGCTGCTTTATGAAATGAAGAGACGGCGATCCCGCCGTGGACTGGCCACCCTCTGCATCGGTGGAGGCCAGGGTATTGCCTGCACCGTGGAAATGCCGTGATTCCAGGAATCGGAGCCTGAAATATAGAAGCAAGAACTGTTCATAAACAGTAAAAGGGGCTGTTTTACCCCAAAAATTCATCTATAGAGGGGCTGTCTTAGTAAGGCAGCCCTTTAATTTCCGTTAAACTAGCGTTGAAAATCACACCTTAAACTTATCACTTTATACTCTTCCTTCTAACTTCTCACTTCCCACTTCTCAAATCGGTTGCCTTCAAAGCAGCGATTTGCTATAATACCCCTGCAAGGGCGTGTAGCTCAGCTGGGAGAGCGCCTGGTTCGCATTCAGGAGGTCAGGGGTTCGAGTCCCCTCACGTCCACCATAATTGCGGCAACACCGTCAAAAGCGGCGATGGCTTTGGCGGTGTTTTTTTGTTCTTCTTTTTATTTGCTCCTGGCGCGCAGGCATATCCTCACTTGATGGCGAAAACTTTATTGTCCTAAAACATCCGCATTTGAAGCGGTTCCATTAGTACAACACCAGGAAAAGGCCGGGGAGGCGATTAAGGCCATGATTACTGCTGTACTGGTAGGGGCCGGCAACCGGGGCAAGGATGCCTACGGTGCCTGGGCCCTGAAAAACAAGCACAGGTTAAAATTTGTTGCCGTGGCCGAGCCGCTGGCTGCGCGCCGCGAAGCCTTTGCTGAAGCCCATGGCTTACCGCCGGAGAGATGCTACTCCAGCTGGGAAGAACTCTTCGCGGCGGGGCGGCTGGCCGACGTCTGTTTTGTTGCCACCCAGGATCGCCAACATACGGCACCGGCCCTGGCTGCGCTGGAGCTGGGCTACCATGTTCTCCTGGAAAAGCCCATGGCCGTTACGGAAGAGGACTGCCACATGCTCGTTGAGGCATCGGAGAAAGCCGGCCGGCAGCTGCGAGTGGCTCACGTGCTTCGTTATACCAGGTTCTTTCAAACCATTAAAAAAGCCGTGGAGGAAGGCTTAATCGGCAAAATCGTTAATATCAACCACAGCGAAAACGTAAGCTACTGGCATTTTGCCCATTCCTACGTGCGCGGCAACTGGCGCCGGGCAGATGAATCCAGCCCCATCGTCCTGGCAAAAACCTGCCATGACCTCGACATCATCTACTGGCTCATCGGCACCCCGGCAATTAAGGTGAGCTCCTTCGGTGGGCTCTATTTTTACCGGCCGGAAAACGCGCCGCCAGGCGCGCCAAAGCGCTGTCTCGACGGCTGCCCGCACCTGGAAAGCTGCCAGTGGGCCGCGCCGCGGATTTACCTGAAGGCTGAGCCGCTCTTGCAGATAGGCACGCGTTCGCGTTATTTTTACAACCGTTTTCTGGCCGGCGCGGCGCTGCGCACCCCGTGGCTGCTCAACATGCTGGGAAGGCTTTATCCCCCCCTGGAAACCCTGGTCAACTGGGATCAGTGGCCGGTTTCCACCATCACCGATCGGCCCGGCAGCAGGGAGGCGAAGCTGCAGGCGCTGCAGGAGGGGCCCTACGGGCGCTGTGTATTTTTCTGCGATAATGATGTCAATGACCACCAGGTAGTTAACATGGAGTTTACGGGAGGAGTTACGGCCACGCTGACCCTGCACGGCTTTGCCTCCTCTGAAGGCCGCTGGATCCGCATCGAGGGAACCGGGGGCACCCTTTTTGGCAAGCTCACCACCGAGCACCAGGAGATCATCGTCTACGATCACCACCAGGTGCAGAAGAAGCTGCTGCTGGACCTGGACCTGGATCTACGGGCTCACGGCGGCGGCGATGACGGGCTGATGGAATCGCTGATGGCCTCCCTCGAGGGCGGCTCTTCCGCTCCGGGGGAGGTAGAAGTGCTCACCTCGGCCCGGGCCTCCCTGGAAAGCCATCTTTTGGCCTTTGCCGCCGACATATCACAGCGCGAAAACCGCGTTGTCTCTATGGACGAGATGCGGCGTAGTTGCTAAAATGCAGCAAATCTGAAGCACGTTTATAACGCTCGCGCCTCATGGCGAGCATAAGGGAGTAGAAATATGCTCTTGTAAAGCAGCAACACAAAACGGTCTTGTGCTCAAGCCGAAAGTGCCTTAAAAGTGGGACAAACAGGTACGTCCCTGTTGTCCCAATTCCCTGGTGTTCCACATTTTAGCCGGCCAAGTGCTTTACTTTTTCGCTGTTTTTGTCTATAATAACATCTGAAGAGCGTGAGGAAGTGGGGACGTGGCTCAGGGGGAGAGCGCTTGACTCACATTCAAGAGGTCAGAGGTTCGAATCCTCTCGTCCCCACCATTGAAGATCAAGGTTTCCGGCGCAGTTGACGCCGGAAACCTTTTCATTTTGGCGCCCTTTAAACACCACGGGAGCGAAAGTTAACGGCAGGCCTTTGCCGGTTGCGGGTAGAATAAACATGGTAAAACGACTTTTGCAAGGAGTGATCCAGGAGTGCAGCCAATTGATGAGCTTGCGGTAAACACCATTCGCTTTTTGGCGGTAGATGCCATTGAAAAGGCAAAATCCGGCCACCCCGGCCTGCCCATGGGCGGGGCGGCGATGGCTTATGCCCTCTGGACGCGCTACCTGAAGCATGCCCCCTCAGCGCCGGACTGGCCCGATCGCGATCGCTTCGTGCTGTCGGCGGGCCATGGCTCCATGCTGCTTTACGCGCTCTTGCACCTCTCCGGGTACGACCTTTCGCTTGAGGAGATAAAAAATTTCCGGCAGTGGGGCAGCAAGACGCCGGGCCATCCCGAGTATGGACTTACCCCGGGCGTGGAAGTGACCACGGGCCCGCTGGGGCAGGGCTTTGCTGCCGCGGTGGGCATGGCCATCGCCGAAAGGCGCCTCGCGGCGGAATTCAACCGCCCCGGCTTTCCGGTGGTGGATCACTATACATACATCTATGCCGGTGACGGCTGCATGATGGAGGGGATCAGCTCCGAAGCGGCCTCGCTGGCCGGCCACCTGAAGCTGAACAAGCTTATCTGTCTCTATGACGACAACCGGGTCACCATTGATGGCAGTACCGACATTACCTTCACCGAGGATGTGGGCAAGCGCTTTGAGGCCTATGGATGGCAGGTGCTGCGGGTGGAGGACGGCAACGACATCGATGCAGTGGCCGCCGCCATCGGCCGGGCCCGCGAAAGCGATCGTCCCACCCTGATCATGGTGCGCACGGAAATCGGCTACGGGTCGCCGCACAAGCAAGGGAAGCCTGAATCGCACGGCGCACCCCTGGGCGCAGAGGAGGCCCGGCTGGCCAAGGAGAGGCTGGGCTGGCCTCTCGAGCCCACCTTCCATGTGCCTCCAGAAGTGAGGGTGCACTTCGAGAAAATCCGTGAGGGGCTGGAGCAGCAGAAAAAGCAGTGGGATGAGCTCATGTCCGCCTACCGCGAGAAATTCCCGGAGGAAGCTGCCCGCTGGGACGCCTGGCACTCGCGCGAGCTTCCCCGGGAGCTGCCTGACGATCCCGCCCTGTGGGAATTCGATAAACCTGCCGCCACCCGGGCCGTGTCCGGGCAGGTGCTGCAGGTGCTGGCCAGGTATCTCCCCAACCTCATGGGCGGTTCGGCCGATTTAAATGCTTCTACGAAGACCTATCTGAAAGGGCGGGGCGATTTCCAGGCCGGCAATCCTACCGGCAGCAACATTGCTTTCGGCGTGCGCGAACATGCCATGGGCACGATCCTGGCCGGGATGGCCCTGCACGGCGGGCTGCGCCCCTTTGGCTCCACCTTCCTGGTGTTTTCCGACTACATGAAGCCCTCGCTCCGGCTGGCGGCGCTGATGGGAGTGCCGGTAGTCTACGTCTTCACCCACGACAGCATCGCCGTGGGCGAAGACGGCCCCACGCACCAGCCGGTGGAGCACTTGGCCAACCTGCGCTCCATTCCCAACCTGGATGTGCTCCGTCCCGCCGACGGCCGGGAGACGGCGGCGGCCTGGCTGCATGCCCTGGGACGCATGGAAGGTCCTACGGCGCTGGTGCTGTCGCGCCAGGACCTGCCCCCCATACCCGGCAGCGGCAGGGAGGCGCTCAGGGGAGCCTACGTCGTGGGACCGGAAAAAAGGAAGCCGGCCGACCTCATCATCATTGCCGGCGGTTCCGAGCTAAACCCGGCTCTTCAGGCCAAGGAGATCCTGGAAGGGAAGGGCTTCTCCATCCGCGTGGTCAGCATGGTCAGCCGGGAGATTTTCGAAAGGCAGGAGGAGGCATACCGGCGGCAGGTCCTGCCCGATGAAATCGATAAGCGGCTGGTTGTGGAAGCGGCCCTGCCCATGGGCTGGGAGCGCTACGCGGGGAGCCGCGGCCGTATTCTTGGCATAACTCGTTTCGGCGCGTCGGCGCCGGGCGCCGTTTTGATGGAGAAAATGGGCTTTACCGCGGAAAACATTGCCCGCCTGGGCGAAGAGATTATAACGGAAGGATAGGCGGGCACGCAGGCTTTTGAGTGGGCGATGGGTTCGTCCTGATTACAAGAGCTGCGTGCGCACAAACTCCGCGCCGGCGTCATAGGCCGCTTGCAGCGCTGCCGGGTTGCTCTCGATCTCGCCCCGCGCATCCAGGCCCTGCAGGTGCAGCATGCCGCCGTAGTGGTAGTTAATGCTGTTGAAAAAGACCCCGGCAATGAAGGCGGCATTATGGCCAAACTCCGGCTTGTGCAGCGCTCCCGTGCAGAGGATGAACCCCGCCTTCTGTTGCTCGCGTAGAACAAAGGGCTTCTTTAGCCGGTACTTGGCGTGCCACCAGCATTCGAAGCGGTCAATGAATATTTTTAACTGCGCCGACAGGGAACCGAAATATATGGGGGTGGCCAGGACGAGGCCTTGTGCGGCGGCAACCTTCTTGTAAAGCGGCTGCATGTTGTCCTCAACAACGCAGAAGCCGTCCCTGGCGCAGAGTTCGCAGCCCCGGCAGGGATTGAGCTTGAGCTCGTGCAGGCGGATTAGCTCCACGGTGATGGCTTTCTCCTCGGCGGCACGGCAAAAGGCGCGCAGAGCCAGCTCGCTGTTGCCATGGCGGCGCGGGCTGGATGATATTGCCAGTAGGCTGGACATGTAAATCACTCCCGGCAGGTATATTCCACGGCAGCCGGCGGCTGCCGCTAGGGTTTTGCCTGAAAAAGGCAGTAAATTGATTAAAGCGTCGGAAAACGGGGCCAGGCACCAGTATACACCACTGAGGGCATGTTGCCAATGGACCTGTTTTGGTTCATAATGTGGTCAATGTTACTAATTAATGCCAACAGGCTGGGAAAGGAGGAGTGAACCGTGTCGGATATTCAAGGCGGTGCTTTAACCAGCGAAGAAAAAAATTACGCCATGCTTGCCCATCTGCTGGCGCTTGCGGGACTTATCCTGCCCTTCGGCAGCATCATTGGACCGCTGGTCATCTGGCTGATCAAGAAAGATGAATCTCCGTTCGTGGACAAAAACGGCAAGGAGTCGCTTAACTTTCAAATTAGTACAACCATTTACTTGATCGTGGCTGGAATCCTGGCCTTTATTACCTTGGGCCTTCTTTTCTTCCTGCCCATTGCTGTATCCATTTTCTGGCTGGTATATGTGATCATCGCTTCGGTTAGGGTCAGCAACGGGGAAGACTTTTCCTACCCGCTGGCCATACGCTTTCTAAAGTGAGGCCGCAGAAAAGCATAAAGACGGTAGGCCGGGTGATAGCCGGCATTTAATCATGCCGCTGGCGAAACTAAGGAGCATGGGGATGTACTATATTGCTGTTGTCGGCGGATCGCAGTGTGATGCCGCCCTGGCGGCCCTGGCGGAGGAAGTGGGAACAGGGATCGCCACCCGCGGCGGGATTCTTGTTTGCGGCGGGGGCAGCGGGATCATGGAGGCGGCTTCCCGGGGCGCCCGCTCTGCCGGGGGAGTGGTCCTGGGGATACTCCCCGGGGAGGATCCCCGCAGGGGCAATCGCTACCTCACCCTGGCGGTGGCTACGGGGCTGGGCGAGGCCCGCAATGCCGTTATTGCCCGGACAGCCGATGCCCTCATTGCCGTGGGAGGCGAATACGGGACCCTCTCCGAGGTGGCCCTGGCATTAAAAATGGGGAAGCCCGTGGTGGGACTTAAAACCTGGAAAATCGAGCCCCCCCAGGAGCTTGACCGCGGCATAATTCACTGCGAGACGGCAGCCGAGGCGGTCGAAGCGGCCTGGAAGGCCGCCACCACAGGCTGGTCTTGATAAAGCGGTTATGAAGTACGGGCGTCCGTGTTCGAGGGATGTTGCTTTAAAGGCGGTTTTTTCCTCTTTGCCGGGTACGGTTTTGGGCGGCTCATGAGCCGCCCCTACATCCTCTGGGGGCAATAGGGTATCGTGTAGGGGCCGGGCATGGAGCATGCTCGAAATAGC